>OAXJ01000174.1_pt1 | contig 76955 bp, 93 predicted proteins | sample 1517241 | NCBI WGS metagenome assembly OAXJ01 (sample SAMEA2580293, study PRJEB22360) | human gut metagenome | biome: human gut; feature: human-associated habitat; material: faeces | place: Denmark | collected 2008/2010 | reverse complement strand
ACTCTATCGACTTTATATGCCATCTTACTTTTTAGGGACATTTACTGAATATCCCATATTACGACAATCGACAAAATCTACCATTAGAAAATTTACTACAATAAACACCCCAACCTCTTCTTCCGAGAAAGGATTGGGGTGTATTCATATATTTTTCCGGAGAGATAGCGAACTATCTGATAAGTAGCAAACCGAAAAAAAACACAAAAATATCTTGATAATATTTTCTTATCGAAAAATCTAATCAGGCTCTTTTCTAATTATTATTATACCAGTCGATCATTTTTTGTACACCTTCTTCAATATCGATTTTATGATGCCATCCTAATGCATTTAATTTCGAAACATCAGTCAGTTTCTTCATCGTCCCGTCCGGCTTATCGGCATTGAAATACAAATCGCCTTCAAATCCTGCAGTTTTTTTTATCAAACGGGCAACATCTCCAATACTGATTTCTTTTCCGGTACCGATGTTGATATGGCAATTTCTGATTTCTTTCGTATTTTTAGGCTTAAGATCCTCAAAGTCGATATTTTCCATTACGAAAACACAGGCATCCGCCATTTCTTCACTCCACAAGAATTCACGCATCGGGCTTCCTGTTCCCCATATTTCGACCTGAACATTACCTTTTTCTGTCTTACGCACTCCATATTTATTCAATATGGCAAGGATATCCTTTTCTGAAGATTCTCCATTGACCGACTCTACCGGACGTTTATTGAGATCGGAACGTATAGCCGACCAATTTCCGGTCTCGAGATAGCGTCCCAAACAAATTTTACGAATCAAAGCAGGAAGAACATGGGAGCGTTCTAAATCAAAATTGTCATTAGGCCCGTATAAATTCGTAGGCATGACCGCAATATAATTAGTACCGTACTGAAGATTGAAACTTTCGCACATCTTTAATCCGGCAATCTTGGCTATTGCATAAGGCTCATTCGTATATTCCAGTGGAGAAGTAAGCAATACGTTCTCATCCATAGGCTGTCGGGCATCCCGAGGATAGATACAAGTACTTCCCAAAAAAAGCAGTTTTTTTACTCCGGTACGATACGAATTATAAATTACATTATTCTGTATTTGCAAATTACGATAAATAAAATCTGCCCGGTACAAACTATTTGCGATAATACCACCGACAAAAGCCGCCGAAAGGAAAACATACTCGGGTTTTTCTTCATCAAAAAAACGGGTTACGGCAAGTTGGTCGCAAAGGTCCAATTCTTTATGGGTACGGAGTACAAAATTTTGATATCCTTTTTCTTGTAAATTTTTCAATATAGCAGATCCCACCAATCCACGGTGACCGGCTACGAATATTTTGGCATTCTTTTCCATCAATGTTTATTTTTGATCATCCGGGCAACTTTTTCCATATCATGTTTTACCATAATCTTCACTAATTCGGGAAATGGTGTCTGAGTAGGATTCCATCCCAATAAAGTTTTGGCCTTAGTAGGATCTCCTAACAACTGCTCGACTTCTGCAGGACGAAAATATTTGGGATCGACCTCGACCAACACCCGTCCGGTCTCCTCATCTATTCCCTTTTCTTCGACTCCTGTCCCTTCCCAACGAATCTTAATGCCGACTTCTGCAAAAGCAAGCGTACAAAATTCACGGACAGTATGCATCTCTCCTGTCGCTATCACAAAGTCTTCGGGTGTTTCATGTTGAAGAATCATCCACATACACTGTACATAATCTTTGGCATATCCCCAATCCCGACGGGCATCGAGATTTCCCATATAAAGTTTGTCTTGTACTCCTTGTTTGATACGGGCTACTGCCAAGGATATTTTACGGGTAACGAAAGTCTCTCCACGACGTTCGCTTTCGTGATTGAATAAAATACCGTTCACGGCAAACATACCATAACTTTCTCTATAATTCTTGGTAATCCAAAACCCGTATTGTTTCGCTACACCGTACGGAGAACGGGGATAGAACGGTGTTGTTTCTTTCTGCGGGACTTCTTGAACCAATCCGAATAACTCCGAAGTGGACGCCTGATATATTTTGGTCTTTTTTTCGAGATGAAGAATACGAACGGCTTCTAACATACGAAGCGTACCGATCGCATCGGCATCGGCCGTATATTCGGGGACATCGAAACTTACTTTTACGTGACTTTGTGCTGCCAGATTATAAATTTCATCAGGTTGCACTTCTTGTATAATGCGAATTAAAGAACTTGAATCGGTCAAATCTCCATAATGCAAATTAATGGTTCTTTGCTGTTTCATATCGCGCACCCATTCATCAAAATAAAGATGTTCTATGCGTCCGGTATTGAATGACGAAGATCTACGCAAGATGCCATGAACTTCATATCCTTTTTGCAATAAAAACTCAGCAAGGAACGAACCGTCCTGCCCGGTAATTCCCGTAATCAAAGCGACTTTAGTATTCATTTCTAAGCTAAAAATTAATTATTAATCCCTCAAATTTCCATACTCGAACTTTCGTTGCAAATATAAGAAATCTATACACATCAAAAGCAAAATTTTTTATCTGCGAATACGAATCTGCAAAGCATGTTCCACAGGTTTTTCGCTGATAAAGGTCAAATATCCTCCACCGCCTGCACCACTTAATTTCCAACCTAATACAGAATCCCGATATTCTTCTATCTGAGCCAAGATATCATCATTCACCATATTGGGGAACATTGCTATTTGGGCATCGAAACTGGCCTTTACTTGCACACCGAAATTTTGCAAGTCTTTATTAAGGATTGCATCCCAACAACAACGGGCAGCATCACTCAACGCTTTTGCCGAAACCGCATCGATATGCGTATCGGCAAGAACATTATAAGACTGACCTCTCGGATATAGAGGTACTAACCAAATATATTTTTCAAGCCATTCCAAAATATCCGAATCAAGATTGCTTTCTATCGACTCCGGCCAATAGTCTCCGTTATATTCATATTTATTCAATCCCGGCATAACAATTCCCAAAGCATCTTGAGAACCGCTTACATAAGGAGTTCCGGGCGGATTTTCATAGCAAAACAGAGTTTTGGCTAATTTTTCCTTATCTCCTTCGGGTATATCGGTCTGCCATAACTCTATCGCCTTTTTACGCGAACTTGTGGACATCCCGCTACGATCATTAAATTCATAATCCGGTTCTATACAAATGGTCAATACCGGACCCGGATAATATTTACTGACATAAGGCTGATCGAGCCATCCTCCGGCCAAATCGATCCGGTAGGGAATGCGGCATTCTTTTCGCAACATCGTTGTCGAACGTACAGGCAAAGTTCCATGAGGAATTCTTTTACTCACAATATATTCGATACCCAATTCTTTACAAAGTTGCGCTTTCAAAGGGGTATTGCCATCGGTATTTACAAAAAATATATCGGGTTTGAGTTCTCTCAATTCCTTTTCAAAATCCAGTAGCCCGCTTCCGCTATTGATCCACGCATCTTTAACTACACGAAGAGCCTTTACCATATAAAGACGCTCAGCATCGGTATTGATCGTTTTCCGGGCTTTCAATTCAAATATCGTCTTATCCGAACCTATGCCTACATACAAATCGCCATACCGGGCAGCTTCTTCAAAGAAAGCGACGTGTCCGCTATGCAGCATATCATAACAGCCTGATACAAAAACCTTTTTATTTCCCATCCCGGAAATTATTTTGAGAATTCTTTAATTCTCTGTTCATCTTGAAGTTTACAAATCAGAAGCGTCCCGTTTTTTTCCGCGACAATATATCCGTCTAATCCTTGAATAACAACCCTCTTATTCTTAGGGACATGCACTATACAATTTTGAGACTCTATCAACTTCACATTTTCTCCGACACATGCATTATGATGATTATCATGGGGCAAACGGGTATGAAGAGATCCCCATGTGCCCAAGTCTGACCAACCGAATGATGCCGGGAAGACATAAATCCCGGACGCTTTTTCCATGACGGCATAATCGATAGAGATACTTTCACAAGTCGGGAAAAGTTCATCAACCCTTTCTTGCTCATCATCTCTGTAAAAACAAGGTGTCAACAGATCGAAAACAGAAGCCATAGCCGGGCAATAGGTCCGAAAGGCTTGTTCAAGTGTATGTGCATTCCATATAAAAATTCCGGCATTCCAAAAATAATTACCGGCCGATAAATATTCTTTTGCAACAGAAAGAGTCGGTTTTTCCTTAAATGCCTTTACAGGTTTTATCTCGCTACCATCCTCTATTCCTGCCGCAATATATCCATATCCGGTTTCAGGACGAGTAGGTTTCATTCCCAATGTAAGTATAGATTCCGATTTTGACGTGAAATCAAGCGATTTTACAATAACTCTGCGAAATTCTTCAACATCGGTTACCACATGGTCCGAAGATGTTACTACTATATTAGCATCGGGATAACGTCGTTTTATTTTCCAACCGGCATAAGCAATACAGGGTGCGGTATTGCGCATACATGGTTCTAACAATATATTGGAACGAGGAATATCCGGAAGTTGTTCTTCTACTAACGATTTGTATCGGGCAGAGGTAACTACCCAAAAATTGGACATGGGAACAAGCCCGCTGAAACGGTCAACAGTAAGCTGTAACAATGTGCGTCCGCATCCTAATACATCGATAAACTGCTTGGGATGTTCGGGTGTACTCATCGGCCAGAAACGACTGCCTACTCCTCCGGCCATTATTACCACATGATTATTTTGCATTATATACTTATCTCAAAATATTCAAAGATATAAATAAAAGTTTAAGAGCCTGTCTAAATTTTCCAACAAAAAATATTATCAGATCATTTTTATGTTTTCTTCCGGCTTTTTTTCCCGTTTTTTCTCGTCAAATAGCCCAACTATCATCCCCGTAAAAACTGAAAAAACATCCTCGAAAGAAACTCCCAACCTGACCCGAGTAAAAACAAACTCTAAATAATAAAAACTGACATATTTAAAATCCGGATACTACCAACTTTATAAAAACATTTTTTATTTCCCAATCTCGGTTCAACAAAATCATTTTCACATTTCTGATTAACGAACATACGACTTTGGTTGTATTTTTATGTTTTAAAACAATGGAAATATTCTGAAAAATCGATTTTTAGGAATAAAATTTTTCTTACCGAACTTTACGCTTTACCAATTTACGCTCTTTATCGACTATAAAACGCTGCAAGCCATATACCAAGCATAATCCCAAAAATATATCGAACAGAAACATTACGGTTTCCCCGAGAATCTTAACTAAAAACCAATTGAGAATTATAAACATAGAGGATGATATCACCAGCGTTAACATCGCCTGCCGATGGGACATACCTAATGCCAATAATTTATGATGAATATGATTTTTATCCGGAAGAAAAGGCGATTTACCATGTTTTATTCGGACAATAAACACTCTGAAAACATCAAAAATCGGAATAAACAGTGTCGAAAATGCAACAATCGGAGCACCTACTACTCCGAATTCGGGTGTAGCGTTAAGCTGACAAAATCGTATGGCAAGAAATGCAAGACAGTAACCTAAAATCAGAGATCCGGTATCTCCCATAAACAACTTCATTCTTTTACCAAAAACGTTATACAAGAAAAATATCATAACCGATCCTAACAGTGAAAATGCCAACATAGCATAGGCATACAATTCTGAAGAAAGAAACCAAAATCCATATACCGCAAGAGCTACACTACTCAATCCAGACGCTAAGCCATCGATACCGTCGATCAAATTGATCGCATTTATAATTAAAACCGTTATAAATATCGTCAACACATAAGATACCGCCACCGGTAACTCATATATCCCGAATATCCCGTGTAAATTGTCTATATGAATATCTCCAAAAAGGAAAAAGATCGCAGCAAGAATCTGCGCCACAAATTTTTTACGAAAAGAGACACCTCGAAGGTCGTCCAAAACACCGATACCGTAAATAGTTGTCAGACCACATATCAAAAACAGCATCTCGAGCAATAACGACTCCCTCAACTCCGTTGCGACACCGACTCCATTCAGCTCACGAAGCCCTAATACAAAAGCATACGAAAACATCATACAAGGTAAAAATATTATTCCACCTAAACGGGGAACTGCCCTCGTATGTGAACTCCGGCTATTCGGCACATCAAATAATCTTCTCTTTACCGAAACGAACACAAGTCTCGGTATTACCAAAAATGAAAGATAGGCAGACAACACCAAAGCCAACAATGAAAAAAGTTGTAACATACGATCAAATTTTTTTCACACACCTATTAATAACATTAAGAGTTTATCTCTATTTTTTTGTAAACAATTTTCACAGATAATAGTTTTGAGTGCACCTCTCAAGAAATTATCTCTTCACATTATGAACTCAGAAAAAAAATACATCCCCATGTTTTTCCCTAAGTACCTGTGTTCTCCTTAATTTCCTACAAAAAATCGGATAAACTCAAAAAAAATGCTCCAAAATCACATATCACCTTACACCGTCGGCAAATATAAGAAAATATTTAATTTGTATTTCACAAATCTTAAAAAAATATTTTATTCAAAATATTCTTACGAGCTGTTTTAAATTTTGTCCGGATCATCTTTGAAAATTTCTTTTACGAATGTTCTAATGCTTTTATAAAGCTAAAACTGACCCGAGCAAAATTTAAACAGGCTCTTACAATATTTATAGATCAGACTATTTGCCGGATAATCTGAAAAACAATTTAGAGATTAACAGTTCTGCAATTTTGTACCAATAGCGCAAACTTAATATAAATATATTAGTATATATATTATTTTCACGGCAAGCTCTTAACTGCTCTTTCATGATCAATTTGCGACTTCCCATCGACTCGGTACTTGCCCCTCCCGTACGCATCGTTACAAAATCGATAGGAAGATAATGAATGCGGATATGGTTCAAAAAAATGAATCGTAACAAAAGCTCAAAATCTGCAGCGATTTTATAATCGATCTTATAAATTCCCAATTTATCGTAACAAACTTTGCGAACATAGAAAGACGGGTGTGCCGGCATAAATCCCAAACGCATCAATCCCCGACGAAAAATCCGCGAAGAATAATATCTCACAGGTTTCGAAAGATTATCCGGGTTTACAAAATGAATGTCCCCATACACGGCATCGATTCCGGGACGTAATAAAAACGCTTTCACCACCATCTCTACGACATAATCATCGGTAAAGAAATCGTCGGAATTGAGTACTCCCACTATATCTCCGGTAGCAGCCAATATTCCTTTGTTGAAAGCATCGTATATTCCCTTATCTTTTCCCTCTATAATCCGTTGTCTGTCTCCAGCGTTGGCTTTTACAATGGCTATGGTATCGTCTTTAGAAAGCCCGTCAACGATAATGTGTTCGATATTATCATAGGTCTGCCGATTGACCGAACGTATCGTATCGGCTACTGTTGCCGCACTATTGTATGTGCATGTTATGATAGAAACTTTCATAGATTTCATATTACAAAATTTTTTTTATTCCCCAATTTACTTTTTCCCGCAACCATGCTACTCCGAAAGACGAAAAAAACACCAACGGTACGATAATCGGGAAAAATGCGAAAAACTGTTGTTGACTTTCAAAATAATGAGCCTTAAAATAGGTATAATATAAGTTATCGAATATCCATGAACACAGATACATATCCAACGACAAAAGTGATATTTTCGTTATCATTTTCGACTTGAAATCGACATCGTAAAACAACAGAAAAACAATAACTGCAGTTATCGTATTAAAAAGACCGTTCCGTATCATAAACAACGAGACAAAACCTTCTCTTAAATGTACAATCGAATTAAAAACAGGATCTACGGTACATAAAATTATAAGTATAACACATAGCCAAAGTTTTCTAAACTTTGGCTTATATTCATGAATATAAGCTCCTATAAAATAAAATGATACCGGATATAATGAAGTGAAATAAGCTGGGAATAATTGAGTTGCCGACCAATTAAGAGAAATTGGAATCGCTGTCAGAGCTAAAAAAGTAACAATCAATATTTGTTTTTTTCTTTGTGTATCCAAACATTTGTATATAAGGTTCAAAAACGGAATCAAAAGAAACAGGCAAATGTACATTTCAATGTACCAACCATAAGGAATCACTTCATAATTTAAAATCTGGCGTATCCATAATAAAACACTCAAATGTTCTCCGTTAACAAAATATCTATACGCAATCGTCAACAATGAATATATCAAATATGCTTCTAAGACACGTACAATTCCTTTATAGTACCCGAATGATAATTGTTTATTGATATTTAAATATCCCGTCAACAAAAGGAATAACGGCACTGCAACAAAAAATATTGATGCACACATTCCTTGAAAAAAAAGATTTGTTCCATCAAAAACAGTCTGGCGGAACTCTGTATTCAAATTAAAATGCTGTGCAACAACAAATAAAATAGCTAAAGATCTCACTATATCCAATCCGGGCAATCTTTTCGTCTTTTGAATATCTTTCATTAATTCATTCTTTATTTATATTAATATTGCTAAAAACATCGATCTTACAAATTCAATACTTTATAAGTTAATTACTATATTATAATTTAGATTTAATCCAACTTTTCACTTCTGCCGTCCGTTTCTCAAAACACCAATACACTACATAGGCAACCAATAAAGCTATAGTCAACTCTCCTATATACCAAGAAATAGAAATAAAATCGACACTTTCACTTTTAGGAGCATTATAATATTCCAACATACGCAATACCAATACATGTGTCAAATAAAGAGTATAAGAAAAAGCCGCCAATTTTGTTCCTATCTCATTAAGCTTTAAAGTCCATTTTTTAGTCGGTTTAATAATTACAAGCTGTTGAAGGAACAAACTGAAGAAAAAAGCGAACAATAACTCAAGAGCTTGTCGATTAGGCAAATATTGTGATATAGCTGTTCCCTCATTCAATCTTGATCCGCTTGTTAATTGAAGTAATATGATAAAACATATCATCACAATAAAACCTCCCCACAAAAATATCTTATCAACTTTTTTCGGAATGATAAGATATGCTAATGCTCCCATAAACCACATAAATAAATAATGTGGAGACAATTTTGTAAAAACAAGGAAACATATTAATAAGAGCGGAATAGCAAAAATTTTATAAAATACCATCTTTTGACGTACAAAAAACAAAGATATTATACCCATTAATATATAAAACCAAACTTCATAGGAAAGCGACCAAAGCGGTTCTATTATAGAATAAGTGCAAATGCCTTGTAAAGAAAAAAGATTACCTAACCAAGCTTTCCAATCCCTTGAATAATAGCAACCGGAATAAATAACAATAATGCCGATATTAGAGGCAACATGATACGAACAGTTCTGTCAATAGCATATCCTTTAATATCAAAGACACCTTGTTGCAGCCTCTCTATCGCCTTTCCGCCTACTAAGAATCCACTCATAACAAAGAAGATAAGAACAGCTTCGTTTCCTAACCTTGTTAATGAATAAAATGCAAAAATCAAAGGATTCTTCTGCTCTGCAGGCAGCAATGTATATTCAACAAAAAACGCACCTCTGAAATGGCAAATCAAAACCAAAAATGCCGCAGTAAAACGGACTAAGTCCAACCAATAATAATGAACCTTGTTTTCCCCCATGTTTTCAAAATTTTATCTGATAATTATCTATCAAATATTTTCTTATCTTTTTCGCATCCTGTCCACAGGTCTTTTTTATTTCGAGTATTTTTGCATCGACAAGAGTGCGATACCACCAACCTTGTAAAAAATCCCAAAGAAATCCTTCTTTACCATCTAAAAAACCGAGTTTAACTATGTAACGGTAACAGAAATAAGCAAACGAACGCCAGAATAGAGGCATCTTTGCATATTTCATTTTCTGTGCACGTTTTTTCTGTACATCTTCGCAATATGACGCATCATCTGTATCCAAATCGAACAGGTGATATTCCGCATCAAGTAACAGAGCCGCTTCTCGAGAAGAATAGTGATTGTGTTTGTCTACAAATTGCTTTATGGAAAGAAGACTATCATCTATAAACTGATTTTTAAAAGTAACTGTCCGACCCGATTTCACAACAATATGCTCATCCATTAAACGCTGTTCATAACAAGCTTTCCCATATCTGAAAAGGCGTATCATTTTCACACTATTTACAATTCCATGTTTCAGAACACGCCCCATAAAGGCTCGTCCTAAAGGGAAAACCACAGCCGTTATATCACCGGACAATTTCGGTAATTGTTCATCCATCTCAGTTATCAATCCGGAAGTCAAATACTCATCAGCGTCCAACCGCAATACCCATTCGGTTGCTATCGGCAAATTCTCTAAAGCCCAATTGAATTGTGCAGCCTGATTTCCAGGCCACTCATGCTGATGCACTTCTGCCCCCAATTCTTTTGCAATATCGACTGTCCGATCTGTAGAAAAACAATCCACAACAAATATCTGTTTCGCTATCGATCTTACATTTTCTATGCAACGACGGATATGAAGCTCTTCATTTAAAGTCAATATGATTACCGATATATCAAGCATTTTATTTGAGATTTTATAGTTTTTGCAATATATTTATATGTTCTCATAAGTATAACAGGCATTATAATTCCGACAAATGAATAAACCAACCACCAATTTTTATCTAAATAAATTGCAGATGATATCTTTGTTAAAGGCAATTCATGAATCCAAACATATATATACGAAACTCCTCTGAAAGCTAAAAAATGCAACGCCATTATATGCAATGAATATGTTCCGACAAATGCAACCGCTGATGCCAAATAATCATTATTCATTATTAGATGTGATAAATACCATGATACGTATATCCCTACAGTAGAAACAAATATGAAGAAAAAAGGATTTACAATAGTGCTGGAAGCCAAATCCACAAACCTTCCGGAAATCTGATAAGCTTCAAAAAGAATAACAATTGAAATTATGAATAAAATAAGATTACATTTCACATGAACATTCTTTTTCTTTATTAGAAATCCACCATACAATACCGGTTGAACAAAAAAACTACTTAATCCCCAACTATAAGTTATACCCTTACAATAAAGTAACCATGCCAAAACAAAAACACCGATTAAAAGAACAGATGTTATAAATTCTATTTTATCAGGATTCAGACAAATAGCGAACTTACGTACTAAGCAAAAGAATATCAGAGAAATTAAAAGAAACGGAACAAACCAAAGAGCTCCTGCTATAGGAAGATTTGATAACAGCGTAAAACTTTTTAAAATAGCAACACAAGTTTCTCGAAATGAATATGAAAAAATGCCATTAACTGGTGAATAAATATACAATAATATAAAAACATTATGTAACAATGCATAGGCAATCCTATATTTCACCGTCGGCCAATATAGAGATTTTCCTCTCTTCTTAAGAAAAGATTTAAAATCTCCTACATAACGCTCATTGAATAGATAACCTGAAATAAAAACAAATAAGACCATGTGAAACATATACACATAAGGTGTCAACCAAGAACCTGAATGTCCGACAACAACACAAATAATGCCGATGCCTTTCATAATGTTCCAAAATTTTCGATCATCTACACTTTCTTGCATAATTACATCAACTTATCACTCTTTTTTTTATAAACTTGGCAGGATTTCCACCGACTACTGTCCACGGTTCTACATCTTTAAACACACAAGCCCGAGCACCGATTACAGCTCCCTGTCCAACCGTCACTCCCATACCGACAAATGCATCAGTAGCAATCCATGCTTGATCTTTGACAATAATAGGTGCTGTCACCAGAGGATTTAAAGAATCCGATATATCATGACTTGCCGTACAAAGATATGCACCCTGGGACACTGTCGTATTAGCCCCGATTTTAACAAGAGCTACATTATAACAATCCACTCCGGAAGCAAGACAACTATATTCATCCATTATCAAATTTGCAGGGTAATAGATTTTAGCAGAAGAGTATACAATTGCCGTCGAAGCTAATTTCGCACCGAACAACCGCAACAAAAAACGTTTCCAGCCACTTCCTATACTACGTGGCAACGGCCGGGCAAAAATCGTCCAGACAACAGACCAAAGCATCCTGATCATCTGATGTTTTCGTGTCAGGACATTCCTATATTTAGATAAATCTATTTGTTGTTCCATTATTTAAAACCAAAAACGAGGGAAAAACAATCGTATGACATTTCCTAAAAAACGTTTTAATTTTCCTTTTAAGGAATCTTGATTTTTCGAAAAAGAAAGAGCGGCTACATTACTGCCTTCCAAACCTCCGAAATGAGGTTCTTTCTTGAAACGACAAATAACATCGCTCCTGTGAATCATAGGTTTTACAACATCATACATCAGTCCTTCCAACAATAAACCTTTATAATCATTCAATTCTGTATATCTATTCCCGATAAACTCATTGTAAAAAGAGAGGCTTGCAGCAAACATCCTTACATCTGCAGAATGACCACACCATCCCAAACCGAGTCTATCATACAGGTTATGGTCTTTAATATCTATATATAAATGACCTTTGTACTCCAATATAAATTTACTTGCATAATCGATAAAATATTTAATATTATATATCGGATATCTACCCGTTACTTTAAAGAAACCTCCCGCCTCCCTTATGAACACAGACTTTTCGACCGCTTTATTTATAAGTAGAAGCTCATTATACCCTTTGCCCTTCGTCACATCAAAATCCTCAGAATCTAATGATAAAAACTCAATAGAAGGATTTTCCTTTACTGACGACTTTATAGAAGATAAATCCCAGCCCGAATTATCGACAAATACTATTTTATACGTTTCACCCCCCCCCTATTAACATTTTTTCATATATCATTAAACTCTCTCGATACATCTTTTCTCGTTCCTCATCTGTAAAACAAGCTCCTACCATTCCTCTCGTACTGACAGATGCGGTCATCAATAGCGGTAATTTATTCATATACATATTCGGGTTTAATATTTTTATACACTAACCATTCATACAATTGCTTCATTCTCAATGAGACCGATTTTATAGAATAATGTCTCAATACTAATGTCCTACCTCGTTCTCCCATTCCTAAACGATCTTGCTCAGACAAATTAATCGCGATCAACAAGGTACTAATTAACGTATCAATATCATTATCAACCCCCCAGCCGCAATCGAATGTTTCCAAGTCACTCCACGGTGTACCTTTAGAGGCTATTACCGGGACTCCTTGAATTAGGGCTTCAGGAACTACCATTCCAAAATTTTCGGATTTGCTCGGTAATATCTGGAAATCGATAGAATGAACCAGTTTCTGCAAATCTTTCCCCATAATAAATCCTAAGAAGCGAACATTATTCAGTTTATTTGCAGTTGCAAACTCTTCCAATTCTTTTTTATAAGCAGTATCTCCATCACCTATAATCAACAATTCGCAATTACGTGTCTTGTCTCCTAATTTACTCCATGCAGACAATAGGAGATCTACATTCTTGATTCGGTTTAACCGTCCGACGAAAGCGAAACGACGGACCGAATTCGAAGTTTTACGTATTTCTAACGAATCATCTATTACCAAACCATTGGGAATAACCGCAACAGGGTTATTTAGCCCGAATGCCCGAATATGTTCCAACTCTGCCATACAAGTAGCCTGCAAGCATGATGCCGTTTCCAGATCTTTACGCTGAAATACCGTCGATACGATTTTCTTTTTCCATGCAGAAACTTGCAAAGCCTGTGGATACAGCATTCCATGGGGAGCTATCACACAGGGTTTATTCTGTTTTTTTGCTATTTCTGCCGTAAAATGCGTCGGACATGTCCATAATCCGTTCGCATGATACAAATCGTATCCGATATGAGAACTCAAATAACGTCTGAAATTGGACGAATAAACCAATGGTGTGCGGGCATCATTCGGCAAAGCCTTGATAAATGAATCATCTGCAATGATCTTATCCGAATCGTCCCGAGGCATCAATGTAAGAATATCTGCTTCTATTCCCTCATCCCGAAGACCTTTAATAAGATTATAAGTACAAGACGTAGGCCCACCGCTACTGATATTCAATCCCGATATCGTATGTAATATTTTCATTTTATCGTCCTCCTGTCAAAACGGAATATAACTTTGGTAAATATTTTTTTAATAACCCTCCTATCCATATAGCGACAGCAGCCATTATAAACGGAGATACCAGAAATGTTATCCAACAGCTCCACTCTTCTCCTCTGCCGACCAATAGCATAACTTTCTTAACGATACTAAGAGCCGGAATATGGAATAAATAAATGAAAAACGTATATGGAATCCATCTTTTTATAAAATCAAAACGCCAACCTTTACGGTATAAATAGTCATATAAGAACCATACAAACAGAAAGAGGATCGCGACTAAATATAATTCTTTCGTACCGGGAATAAAGATCATAGAACAATATAACATCAAAAGCAAAGAAGCCGTTCCCAACAAGACAAGCCCCCATTTATGTTTAAGCTTAACTTCTAAAGATATATTGTAAATTGCACATGCTGCTCCTATACTGAACATGGTTAAAGACTGAAACCATGAATTATAGAACGAAAAGAATATTATTAACGGGAAATAGATAAATATCATTTTTCTGATACAGAAATACAAGAATGGAGAAACAACGACAATCAGAATCAAATCCCGTATAAACCAAAGGTGAAAACCGCCCGGAACAATAAATAGTGTATAAATCCATTCCCATAAGCCGCCATGTATCAATTGAGTATAATCACTATTCATATATTTTCCGGCAACGGGGATATATTTTAATATGAACATTTGTAACAGACAAAGAATATTCCAAATGATATATGGGATCAATAAAGATTTTACACGACTTCGATACTTTTGTTTCCAAACGCTCCAATCCGGATCGGATAATTTTACATAAAACAAATAACCCGATATGAAAAAAAACAATGGAAAAAACAGTCGTCCCCAACAGAAAGCAATGCTTTTCTCAAAAATATAAAAGACTTTATATTGCGCGGCATCCGGTATATATGCGTGAGCATACAATACCAAGATCATCGCAAAAAATGATAATACTTTAAATTTCCAACTCTGATACTCCGATACTTTCACAATCTATATTATTTTAACTCAACCACGGTGCTATGACCTCATTATGTGTACAATCACCTGATATGCAAGAACAAATTTTTTCAAAATATGCAGCTACCGAATCTCCCGATATCGAATAACGTGTCCACTCTGCGATGTTCTGACGGTCAGCTAAAGAAACCGTTCCCTTTTCAAGCCATTTTAATAATATCTTCTCCAACGATTTTTCTTTATTAACAAAAGAAAAAGCTTCTCCTCTGTCCTTACCATCAAGGAGGACCGATGCTCCACAATTTTCAGAAGCAATCACCCTCATCCCATTTTGTAAAGCTTCATTAACTACCGCACCCCAACCATCATACAAACTCGGTAAAACCAATATATCATAACGGCACATCAAATCCAGCACCTCATTATTTGTCTTACTCCCTAAATATTTTATATCTTCTGCCCTATCTATTTTTTTTATCAGCAAATCAGTTAACGGACCAGCTCCGATAATATCTAAACAGGCATATTTTCCGACATGTTTTAAACAAACATCTACTAAAGACAGTATATTTTTATTGCAATCTATTCTTCCGACATACAAAATTGCAGGTTTTTGTCTGTTTTCATTCGACATTGCACCTTCATTAAAAGCCCTTTGAGCGGTAAAATATCCCCAATCAAAAATTTTGCTTTTCTCAAATCCTGCTTTTAAGAAACATCGACGTCCGGTTTGTCCGGTAACCAACAAACCGTCAATATTTTTACCATAACATAAATTCAAGGCCATATACTTTAACCTTCTAAAAAAGCCTTTTATCCCGAACCACACATACGGTTCGACATATACCAATATCTTCAAGTCTAACGCAACGACTTTTTTAAAAGCTTTATATACCATCGGGAAAGCATTTATTCCCGAAAATACGTGAACCGCATCTTTATTTTCCAAGATCAAGTTATCTATCGTCTTATCATCAGGAGCAACGATAATTTTAGTTTTTCCCATATCGGGAATACTCCACCCATCCCCTTTTCTTTCCTGATCCAACCGTTGTTCAACGACTAATAAAATCGAATGCCTATTCGACAATGTCGAAAGAAATGTAGATTGATGTATACTTATTATATTTTGCCAAAAAACGAACTGCATAATTTCTATTTTAATTTCATTAGAATCAATGCGACATCTCGGCAAAATCAATCGAACAAGTTCGTTGTTTCTGCTCTCGATTTGCAGTTTTTTTTATAAAAAATTGTTTGCGAACAGGTATTTGTGCTAACGATATCAACAACCACAAATAAAAAAATAAAAAAGATCCGGATGATGTCACATACCCTTCAGCAATCAAATGCACCGCAAAAAAAGATAAACATGCACCTATCAATATCTCATCCGAATACGATTCTGCTTTTTTATAAATCCGAAACAATGGTCTCCAAAACAACAACAAAAAGGGTATTGTTCCCATAATTCCTAATGACGACAACAAAAACAACCATCCCGAACCGGGTTCTATCACCCCGACCTTTGCAGCATCTCTATATGCAACCGGTAAGATATGTTCGTCCACATAATTAAATCCGATACCGCACACAGGAGATTCCTTAAATTCCAAAAAACGAGTTTCCCAAAGAGCATCCCTCGTCGTAGTCATGCTGCCGGCTTCTATCGAACGTTCCATTTTACCGGCTACCGTGACTAAATAAGATTCCCATAGAGGATATGAAACAGAAATAACGATAAGCATTGAGAAAAGAACTTTAAGAAACAGTTTCATATTTCTACGATATCTGACTTTAAGATAATACAATATTCCAACTATTCCTCCAGATAAAGACGCTCTCGAACCCGCCAATAAACACATTAAGAAAGCTATGACCATCATTCCTAAAAATAAATATTTTTCTTTTTTGGAAATTTCGGGACAAAATGCCTTATGCAAACAAAATAAAGAAGTCAAAGCCGCTATCGGGCTCAAGAGCATCGATTGGCTTGTACATCCTCTAAAACCTGAAAAATCAGCCGTAGAATAAATTCCCGCCAAATAACCTAAAAAGGAAATTATCACAACAATAACAAATAAAATATTCACTTTATCGAATATTTCTTTACGGAACATCGTCAATCCGGAGTTGTATAAAAACGGACTGACACACAACATCACCATAAGAAAGGAAAAAAACCTGTCCCAAGGCTTAAAATAGTCCGGAATATAATTCACAAGAATAGAACAAATTATAGCTATCATGAAAAATAACAAGCAAGCATTAATTTTTATATTCGGATGGTAAAATAGCATTACAATAGCCATAAGCAAAAATATAGCATAATAAACCATCTGCGGGACGTTAGGAATTTGCCATATTATCTGATTAACACTCAAAAGAGCTATAACCCATGCCAAAAACTTCATAATAAGAAAGATTTTAAAGATATTTATCCAAGTCTTTTTTTAGAGTCTGTCGCCTAAATTTCCCGATAAAATTATAATTTTGACTTTCTAATCTCTTTTCGGTTTGTCTTCCTGTCCCTACTCATCGAATAAGCCCACAACACACTTCTAAAAACATTCCACGAAAAATATCTGTGTAAAAATTAAACTGATTCTTAATTTACATTATACTTTTTAGCCTTTACTATGATTGCTTTCATTTATTTCCCGCAAATCTTTTATTATTCTTGCGGGAACACCTGCTACTCTCATAAATTCAGGGACATCTTTCGTAACAACAGAACCAGCAGCAACATGAGACATCTGATATACTGTTTTTCCCGGTAATATTAATGATTGTGTAGAAACAACAGCCCCTTTACATATACGAATGTTACTACATGTTCCTTCTCCCTCTATGCAATTACCATTAGGTGTAATTTTATGAAATCCTGTTACAAGAATGACTCTTGTTCCTATTTTTGAATAATCTTCCATAATTATATTAGAACCTTTGTTTCCCATAATTATCGCTTCATGTCCGATATAGCAATTATTTCCTATTGTCAAATTCATCTCTCCCATAATTTTAGCGGAAGACATTATCTCAACATTTTTTCCAATTTTAGCTCCAGCCCATCTTAATAAACAAGCTTTAATACTATGTCCCCTAGTAGGAGGTATAAACTTAAAAAGCCAACTAACTACAAATAGTTTTCTTGTATCCATAATTTTATTATATTAATTATTTTTTAATTTCACATAACTCAGTCCATTTCTTTACAATTTTTTCCACTGAAAAAGTTTCAGCATAATGCAACGCATTATGGGAATAAAGCTTCAAATCCGCATTAACAGCCTCGAATAATTTATCAGCCAAATCTTCAGGATTTCCATTTTCGAATAACCACCCGACCCCTCTATCCTTAACTAATTCTCGGGTAATAGGCAAATCGGACACAACCACAGGTAATCCGACAGACATAGCTTCTATCATAACAAGTCCAAAACCCTCTATGCGTGAAGTAAAAAGCAATAGATCTGATTTTGCAAATTCATCTTCTATATGAGCTGTATATGAATGAATTGAAACCCTTTCGGAAAGATCATATTCAATAATTTTCTGTTCAAGAAAGTCTCGATCAGGACCTTCTCCGTAAATATCAAGGCACCAATCATGATTCTTCTGAGAAAATATTTTAAAACCGTCGATCAATACATCAACACCCTTTACATACCGATTTAATGCTCCTGCATAAATTATTCTTTTATAATTTCCTGAATGTATATCCGATTTAACAATGGGTAACCGAATAGAATTATATATAGCATAACTTTTTATATTCTCTATAGCAAGCTTCTGCTGATCATAGCGAGACAAAACAATACAACCATCAAGTTTATTTAAAAAATACCGAGAACGAATCAATGTATTATCATAATACATTTTTCCTTTTTGTTTATTAAAATATAAATCGAATGTTGTATGTAGCCAACCCAAAGTCTTTGCCTGTATTTTATTCGATATTCCTCCGATTAAAACAGCTTCCTGTAATCCCGTAGCACCAATAACTACGTCAAAATTATTTTGATTTATATAATTAATAATATGTTTTCTAAAAGAATGCGGATATCGAATATTAATATAATTTCGGTTTACGATATCAAATTTGTATAAAGGTACGTATTTTTCTATCCGGTTCAATATTTCCCGACGTACTTTACTAAATAAACTTTGCTCATAAGAAGACATCCGGATTTTAGATAAATCCATATTATAATAATTCCCCGGATTACGTTTTAGACATAATATCGAAATATCATGCTCTTTAGATAGTTCCGAAGCAAGTAACGATACTACCCGAGATATTCCTCCTGCTCCAAAAGGATTCCAAGCGACAAAACATATTTTCATAAAAACAACTATTTATTTGAGTGCTATATTTTTTCCTATTTTGTAATATGTTTTCTTCCTAACCTTAAAATATAAAATACCCCATATTTTTTCATTAAATATTTTTACGAAGAGTCTATGTATTCTTTCTATTAAAGACAATGATTTCTGTCCTTTTTTATCCCGCCAGCTTCCATTAAACAAATGAATTGCATAAGTAGATCTTCGTATATCTCCCCTTAAATGGGAAAAAACATAAGGAGGATATATCGAAAAAACTCCATCCTTCAACTCAATAGGAGAACTCTGGTATACCCCTCTTTTAAATCCATATTTATTTTCTGCAATATCCGCGATAATATGACAAACTATCGATTCGTCAAAAGAACCGTCTTCTTTTATAAAATCTCTATCCTGATAATAATCTAAACAATCTTTTATAAAAGGATTGCCTTTTTCTGAAGCAATCATAGCAGCATCTATCCAAAAATCATATTTTTCTCCCGGTTTTGCTTGATATAAATAAGACTCAACAGAAGCAAAACCCGAATTATGTAAAAATGTATCGAAACGGCGAAAAACTAAAACATCCGAATCCAAATATATTCCTCCACACGTGTAAAGAGCATAAAGCCGAATATAGTCTGCTGCAAACGCCCATTTTTTCATCGAACACGCTTGTTCTACAAAACGAACCGAATGTATATCGAAGCTATTCATATCCCAACATCTCAATTCATAGTCCGGCATAATCCGTTTCCATGTCTGAATACACTCTTTCAATTTTGCAGGCATTTCTTCTCCACTCAACCAACAAAAATGAATAATTTTAGGTATTTTATTTCTTTGTTCCATTCTACTAAAAAGCTAATTCTTTATCTTCGTTAACAGATCTTGCCACAAAAATGAAATATCTTCTATATCATATTTCCTCGAAGAAGAAACGGCACTCATAGACATAGACTCTTGTATATTCACATTTTTTATAAAATTGGAGATAGTTGTAGCATAAGCCGATATATCAAAAGCTTTTACCAAAAAACCATTTTTATCATTCGATATCAAATCGGATGCTCCACCAAAACTATCAAAAACAATAGGTACACAACCATATTGCATTCCTTCGATAAGTACCATCGGATATCCTTCATGATTGGATGTCAAACATATCATTTTTGCCTGTCGGTAATAAATTTCGGGAGACTGATATCCTCGAAAAAACACCCTCTCCAACTTATATTTAACAGCAATTTGTTCTAATCTTTTCCGGTCGTCACCATCACCGACAATATTCAAACTCCAAGTAGGAAAATTTTTGTAAATTTTTTTCCATACTTTCAAAAGACGGTCTACACGTTTTTCTGAATAACTCAATCGACCGACAAACAGAATTTCATCCTTTTTTTCGGACCAATTAACAGAGTCTTTTAACTCAAAAGAATTCGGATTCGGGATTACATACAAATTGCGTCTGTCTTTCAAGCATCCTATCTTAACCATATCATCGACATACTGCGGTGCTAAAAGAACAATTGCATCCATATTATCTTGTAAATAACGGTATCGGATTTTCTTCTGTTTATATGCTTTATATTTATTGTACGGCATTTTTATATACCTTACAAAATCGCTCAATAAAGCAACCGGAGTACGGTGTAAAAACAGAGGTTGCATTGCAGAGAAAAAATTCAGTCCTTGATAAACCGAAAAATGCAATACCGAAATAATTTTTGTCTTAGTATTTAACGCTTTATGAGATAATAAATATATATCATCGCCATTAGCCCCTTGATTTATCAAAAAATCTATTTTTTCTTCACGCAGAAAATTTTCTAACCAAGAAATATTTTCATCAGAAACAACAGATCCGTTATCGGGTAAAAAAAATGTTTTAATAGAAGCATCCGCCTCCTCCACTTTATGTTTTGCCAGATACATAACCCGATTGCCTTTTCCCTGAAAATAATGTGCCAAATTATAAGTTACACGCTCAGTTCCTCCTCGTTCAGGATTTATTTGCCGATCAAAATAAAATAATATATTCATGAAAATATCCCTCCTATTTTTATCCAATACATAAACATAGAAACCCAACATTTCCATGAACGCTTAAAGACTATTTTTTGAACTTTCCAATTGTACAAAAAGTGCTTTTTATATAATGGAGCAATAGATGAAATATTCTGTTTTACTAAGAAACTCTCTGGGAATAAATTTACAGTAATCTCATCACAAATCAGTTTTGATAACAATATTTGCTCATCTTTCGAGAGCCTATTACAATTTTCATCTCCAAACCGGTCTAATGCAGTACATAAATCGACATAGTAACGAAACTTTGTCTCAACTTGCTCATATCCACCCTCCGGTCTCATTACAGACCCGGATCTCTGTCTGTAAAAATAAGTTTTATGGTTAACAAAAACTCCCCGTTCAATATTAAAAGATAAATAAAGCAAAGTCAATAAATCCTCGCCAATCCTTGTATTCGGATCTACATGAATATTTACATACTTATCTTTTCTTATCAAATAATTCCACATGGCGCCCAGCCCTGATGAAAGATAATCGACAAAGTCTTTTCTATTCAAAAAACGCAAAGTTGTATTATTCCGTTCCAATATATATCCGTCTTCATCTACTTCGTCGTATTCACCTCTCACAAAGTCTGCATCATATTTAACTATTTCTCCATATAAGATTTCAATTGCATTTTCCGATAAGTAATCATCTGCATCTAAAAAAAATATATATGAACCTTTTGCTCTGCGAACACCTTCATTTCTCGCAATAACTACACCCTCATTTACTTTTGATATAGATTTTACCCTACTATCAATTAAGGCATATTTATCAATAAGCAATTGGCTGTTATCTGAAGATCCATCATTTATACAAATAATCTCAATATCACCGAATGTCTGGTTTACACACGAGCTCAAACACTTATCTAAGTATTTTTCAACGTTATATATCGGAATTATTATAGAAACTGCCGGCATATTAAATTATTTTATGACAGAGATAACCTGATCTTGGTATTCCGGATCTGATAAATCTGAAACTTCCCGATTATCTACTTCATTAACATACTTATTTTTTATAATGCATTTATCTAAGGCCGATTGCAAAAACCATTCATACTCTACATCCAAGTGCCCTATATCAATGGCTTGATAACCCTGTTTACTAAGATCATACGCCAATACTGTTGCAGTAGGACCTAATGCAATTAATATTAACCGGGATTTATCGACTTTTGACACTTCTTCCAAAATTTGAGAATATGCAGAAAAAGCATTCTCTGACGGACATAAAATTCTATTAAGACTGCTTACATTGCTGAACAGATCATTACCATAACCCATTCTACTTTTTTCGCCTTCGACCAATATGACATCACGAAAATTCCATATCTGCTTTAATTTATCAATAATCAAATGCGATTGGGTTTTATCTTTACGATCGATATAAAAGCGTGAGATTTGAGTATCATAATATAACTTCCGTGTATTTATATATTTATGCCATATAACGTAATTATGTAATAAATGTCTTTTCCAAAAAATACGGGCTTTATCGGTATAAATATTTAAACTATTGAACACATTAGGCAGACAAACAATATGACCCGGAAACTCGGAACGGATAATCTCTTGAAGTCGCAGAGACAATGCTATATCTTCTTTTTGGAAACCGATATGCCAACCTTGCATTATAAGAAATTCTCCATCGCCAAACCGACTGACAGAACATTTATTTTGTAATATATAATCTATCGTATCCAAAGAGTTTTTTACCTTCGGGACAGAAAAACGAAGCAGAACAAAACTTCGGCACATTTTTATTCCTTTCAAAAAAAACACATACAGACTTCGTATAAGCTTTCTCATATTATCCCATATTAAATAAACATAGATTTTTCAATATAAGGAGTTTCATCTTCTACTCCGGTATATGTAAAATAAGAATCTTCCGAAGCCGAAAAATGCGACTCCAATTCGGCATATATTTCCCAATGATAGACTCGAGCCATATCGGTCTTTAACAAACGCGCCGGCATACCGCCAATAATAGAATATGACGGTACGGTAGAGGTATAATCTTTATTCAATAAACTATTGGACGAAACAATCGTATTATCCGGCAAAACAGTTCCTTTCATAATATTCGTCCGATTCCCTATCCAACAACATTCCCCGATAAAAACATCTTTTGATATAGGGTCTACTTTTCCGGTTTTTATATTACGCATATAATGAAAATTGGTATCAAAAATCTGACATTCGGAAGCAATAGATGTAAAATTTCCTATCTCAATTCTTTTATAAGCCCTTATTTTAACAAAACTCGATATTTGAACGGCTTTACCTAAAATCAAAACCGCATTCTGCTGACAAGCGAGCGTGCAACCTCTTCCCATAATTACAGATCCCTTGAAAACTATTTTTCCGGCAATATCCAAAAAACAAACTCCTTGAGGAGCCATAAAACGGAAAATATTTACACCAATTACTATCATTTTTCGACTAACCGGAGCATCAATGATTATCGACCCTGATTTATAACCAAATTTCATTTTCCCATAAACCCAAATAGGTAATTTGCAGGCTTGCTTAAACGGCAAAAACCGAAAATTGATATAAATAGTTTTATAAATATTTATACCCAACTTTATATTTGCAATAATACTTGATATAAATCTCAACATCCTGTTTACCGGTGATTTCATATCGATTTCTTTTTATTTATAAACTCAAACAGATATTGAAGTTCTTTTGACCTAAATAGATATGCGACAAAAAAATAAGTGACAATACCGATTAATCCTCCCACAAATATTTTCAGCCCATTTTGAGGGATCAATGATGTTGCAAAATATGTTATAACTATCATAAAAAAAGAATAAAATAACGGAGAACACAAATCTTTCGCTTGTGATAATATCCCAATATTCACCATTTTTCTTGTAAAATATATATTTATTAAGGTACTTGTAAAAGATACGACAATTAATCCAATGCACATCGAAACAATACCTAAAGGTATTGTAACAAATAAAACCAACACCCCCAAACATTTTTTAACAATTTCTAATTTCAATGTTATATTTATAAAACCTTTAGCTTCTAACATATTGATATTTATAATTTGAACAGGATGCCAGATATAAGAAAGACAAAGTATTTGTAATAATATCACACATGATTCCCATTTGTCTGTTATCATAAATAATATCAATGGCCGAGCTAATACTATGAACAGCATCATTATAGGAAATATAATAAATGCCGTAAAGCGTAATAATTTATGGTATAATAAAATCATCCTTTCATCGTCCTTCTGCACTTCACAAAACATCGGAAAAGTAACTTTAGATAACGCATTATTGAATGTAGCAACAGGTAACTGGGCATACCCATTCGCCCTTGTATAATATCCCAATTCTGTAGCTACAAATTTTTTACCAATTACTAAAATATATAAATTATTATAAATAGTATCTATCATAGCCGACATAAAAATCTTAAATCCAAAAGAAAACAATTCCTTAAAAGACTTCCAAGAAAATTTCCATAACGGAATCCAATTTGCAAAAAACCACAATAGAATGCATCGAGAAGATTCTCCGATAACAGAAGAATAAGCTATTGACCAAACGCCAAATCCCGAATATGCCATATACAAGCTAGAAATACCGGTAATAATAGCAGTTATAATGGATATTTTGGCCAACATCTTAAAATTCATTTCAATAGCGAACTTAGCATTTTGGACTTGGGATAACGAATTTAAAATGAGAGGAATTGCTATAACTTTGGTAAGATCTTCTAAAATAGGAACATTATAAAACAGAGCAATATAAGGAGAAGAAAAAAATAATACCAGATATAAAATTATCCCCACCACAATATTAAAATAAAACACAGTAGAATAATCGATTGCCGTACGATCTTTTTTCTGTATCAATGCTCTATAAAAACCCGAAGTAATCAGCATATTGGATATTGTCAAAAAGATCGACAACATACCAACCATCCCATAATCTGAAGGCTGGAGGATACGGGCCATAAAAATGCCTATAATAAACTGTATAATCTGCAAAGAAAAACTCTCTGCAAAATTCCAAACCATTCCCCAAAAGGCCTTTCTCTGTAAAGAAGCTGCCATATAATCTACATAAAAATAGGGGAAACAAACAAATATAAAAGACCTTTCCTTAATTTCTAATAATTACCGGCCTTACAACAATACACACCCCTATCTAAATTACACATCTAATATTCAGATACAAAGGTATTCAAATTTTTCTAAAAAACCGATATTCGAGATATTTTTTGGTAAATCAATAATAATTACTCTTTTTCAAAAATTATTTGTAGATATCCTGAAAATATTGTACAGACATTCTATCTATCAATCAGTTGCACTCCTCACAATATAACAAATCTTCCTATGAAAGCAGACTTAAATTCTGTTTAATTTTACTCAGGTCAGGTTTGATAATTTCTTTATCGGAGAACTCCGACAGGCTCTAAGACAAATTTTTGTACATTTGTACCTGATAATTTTTAAATATGGATTTTTTGAATGGCTAAAAAAAAACGGAAAAAGAAAAAATCTATAAACTGGTCGGTCAGGTTTCTCTGGATATTTTTCTGGATTACGATTTTACTCCTGTTTGCTTATTATTTCCGCTTAGAAATAAAGTCTGCATTATCAACTTTTTCTACTAAAATTGAGCGATTAGGTGAAGCGAACCGGAAACCGGATATTAGGTATAAAAATTTGGAACTGCCGCTTCCGTTAGAAGATCGGGCAGAACAAATTATTAAGCATGAAGGTTATACTGTATCGTACAATAAAAATTGGCGTCTGCCTAATTGGGTAGCTTATGAATTGATTCGTGATGAATTACGGGGAACGGTATCAAGAACAGATAAATTTGTAGTAGACCCCTATGTAAACGGTGTCAGCGCGACAAATGCCGACTATCGTAGAAGTGGTTTTGATCGAGGACACATGGCTCCCGCTGCAGACATGACATGGAGTGAAACAGCAATGAAGGAATCTTTTTATTTCTCGAATATGTGTCCGCAAAATCCCGGACTAAATCGAGGGGCATGGAAAGACTTGGAGGAGAGTATCCGAAAATGGGTGAAAAAAGACAGTGCTATAGCAATAGTGTGCGGACCATTGGTCGATAAACGGGATACAACGATCGGACGAAATGAAGTAAAAATACCTCATGCCTTTTTTAAAGTTATCGTATCTCCTTATGTAACTACTCCGAGAGGAATCGGATTTGTATTTAAAAATGAAAAAGAAGACGCGCCATTGTCTGCATATGTCGTATCGATAGATAGTGTGGAAGCGCTTACCGGAATGGATTTTTTTTCGGAACTTCCTGATGAACTTGAGAACCGTTTGGAATCGCAAAACAATATCTTCGATTGGGAATTATAAAATAAGATAACTTATGATAACGAATGATACTATATGTGCAGTATCGACTGCACCCGGAATAGGCGGAATCGCAGTAATCCGTATAAGCGGGAAAGATGCGGTTTTGATAACTGAACGTATATATAAGCCCGTAAGAAAAGAGCGCCTGTTGACAGATCAAAAGCCTTATACACTGAGTTACGGTAACATTATAGATGAAAAAGGCATGATTATAGATGAGGTTATGGTAGCTCGATTTGTTGCTCCGCATTCTTTTACTGGAGAAGATACGATCGAAATATCTTGCCATGGCTCACTCTATATTCAACAACAAATTATTGCATTATTGATTCGAAACGGATGTCGTTCTGCGCTTCCAGGAGAGTTTACACAACGGGCATTTGCCAACGGAAAAATGGATCTTTCTCAGGCCGAAGCGGTAGCAGACCTTATCGCTTCAACGTCAGCATCTGCACATCGCCTGGCATTGAATCAGATGCGGGGAGGCTTTAGTAATGAATTGGCAAAACTTCGCACTCAATTACTCGATTTTGCTTCATTAATAGAATTGGAGCTTGATTTCAGTGAGGAGGAAGTCGAATTTGCCGACCGCTCAAAACTGATAGATCTTGCATTACACATAAAAATGGTAATCTGTAAATTAGCAGACTCTTTTAAGGTAGGTAATGCCATAAAGAACGGAATACCTACAGCTATCATCGGAGAAACGAATGCCGGAAAATCTACCCTGCTTAATTGTTTGTTGCATGAAGACCGGGCATTAGTATCGGACATACATGGAACGACTCGGGATGTCATTGAAGACACAACTGTTTTACAGGGTATCACATTCCGCTTTATTGATACGGCGGGTATAAGGGATACCCAAGACAAAATAGAAAGTATGGGAATAGAGCGTACTTTTAGAAAACTTGATCAGGCTGTTATAATATTGTGGATGATTGATGCTACCGGAATGAATGAAAATATTATACGCTCTGCCGGGCGCATTATACAGCATTGTGAAGGAAAAACTTTATTTGTTTTGCTAAATAAAACGGATAAACTAACCGGACAAGAGTGTGAAGAAAAAAGAGAATTAGTGGAATCTTTAATTCCTCTTAAACATTCAATCCTATTCATTTCAGCCAAAACAAATCAAGGAATAGACGATTTGGAAAGCCAGTTGGTATCAGTAGCTTCATTGCCGGAAACGGGGACAGATGATGTAATAGTTACCAATGCCCGACATTATGAAGCTTTACTTCATGCTCAAGAAGCTATATCTCGTGTATTAGATGGACTACATTCGGGTATTTCCGGAGATTTCTTGGCTCAAGACATACGAGAGTGCATGCATTATCTTGGAGAAATAACCGGACAAATTTCTACCGATGAAATACTTGGAAATATTTTTAGTAAATTTTGCATCGGAAAGTAAGACGGTAAAAATGGTGTTTTTAAAATAGCAAATAAGCAACAAAAATGGGTAATAATAACAACAAAATAGTATTGAATTTCAATTATTTATAAAATATCAGAAAACAATCCTTATTTGCTATGGCTATGTTGACAATTTGCCGTATATTTGGTGCTAAACCGTTGCTCAAAAAAAAACAAGCACCAAAAGCACCAAAAACAACCGCATTATGGATAAGAACAAGAAAGAACGGGTAAACCTGCGAAAACGCAAAATGCCATCAGGCAACACAAGCCTATATCTTGATGTCTTCATCAAAGGTGAACGCAAATACGAGTACCTGAAGCTGTACCTCGTACCAGAACATACGCGTGCCGACAAGGAGAAAAACAGACAGACAATGCAACTTGCGGAAGCCATAAGGGCGAAACGTACCGTTGAAATACAAAACAACGAATACGGCTTCAAGTCGGCTTATGCGGAAGAAACGCTTTTCTTTGACTACTACAAATCCATGTGCGAAAAGCGTTTGGGGTCTAAAGGTAATTGGGGAAACTGGAGTTCATGTCTGAAACACTTGGAAAAATATGAGCGCAATCACAGGATAACATTTGCCCAGATCACCCCGAAATGGGTAGAAGGATTTAAGGATTATCTTGAAAACAAAGCCTGTGCGTGGGAAAATGACGAGAGGGAAAGGATAAAAAACCGCCCCCTGTCCCGTAACTCCAAACTAAGCTATTTCAACAAGTTAAGAGCCTGTCTCAATCAGGCTTTCGATGAACGAATCATAGCGCACAATCCTATAAGGGGCATAGAGGGCTTCAAAGCAGAGGAAGGTACAAGAATGTACCTGACACTTGAAGAAGTGAAGAAACTGTCGCAGACTGAATGCGAATACCCCAAAATCAAACGTGCGTTCCTGTTCTCATGCCTAACCGGATTAAGACGCAGCGACATACTGAAACTCACATGGGGAGAAGTACACCAACAAGGAGATTTTACCCGGATCATCTTTCGGCAGAAGAAAACGGGAGGACAGGAATACCTTGACATAACACAACAGGCAGCGGAACTCATGGGAGAAAGAGGGAAGCCTAACGACAAGGTTTTCACGGACATATATTCTCCTACATGCACAAATGAAGCAATCAAAAGGTGGGTACTTAGAGCCGGAATAAACAAGGAAATCACATTTCATTGCGCTAGGCATACATTCGCAGTACTCATGCTCGATTTGGGAACTGATATTTACACCGTTTCAAAGTTATTAGGACACAAGGAATTATCCACCACTCAAATTTACGCTAAAGTGCTTGATAAGAAGAAACAGGAAGCGGTAGCCATGATACCCAAAATCATCGAATAACAATTTTTGGTTTTCTCCCTTATACCCTCTTTCCTAATATTATATATATTATTTATATTATATATATAAAGAGATAAGGGGGTATGGGGGAAAAGAGAAAAATTTCTCATTTTACAGCCGCTTTCCGTTTTGACGGAGATATTTTCAAAAACATATCACCCTCACCAAACAACAACCAATCAGAAGAAACGCCAAATTTTTTAATCATTGGCAAAATCCAATAGACCTCAAAAAAACCTTTGTTAAGGTCTTTTTTTTGCGCATATAAATGACGTTTGTCTATGCCAAAGTCATTGCAGTAGGTCTGTACTCCCCTAATGGCTTTTACGTCAATAATGGCTTCTAACGCCTTAAAAAAACGCTCCATCACCGCCATTGTCTCATCCCTGTAAACCCTACGCCTACTCATAAGCCCAACATGACTGACCTTTGATCGTTTTCATATTCATTGTTTGTTCAATTTTTCTATTACGGTAAGAAGACGGTCTATATGTTCGTCTTTCTTTTCCAGCAGACCGATAAACTTTTCAGATATAGCCGATATCTGATTGCCATTTCCTGACACGGCTATACTGTTATCATTGGCTATAGTCTTGGCTGTATCAGGATAGAACATACAAATATTTTTGTTGGTAACATGAGCTATTTTTTCAAGCAAACCACTTTTGACATCCTTTGCATTTAATGCAGAATGTAGCCTTTGATCGCTATCAAAACCCATCAAACGAGCCAAATCTGACAGAACAATCCCCTCTTGCTTTAAAATTTCTTTTACTTCCTCACCACTCATAATCAATTAGTTATAAAATAATATACGATTTTGTTTACAAAAACAAATATTTTTATTTGCTAATACAAACAAAACTGTTTATATTTGTCGTAACAATAAGCAAAGATATTGATACAATTAGGTAAAACATGCGAGCAAATATAAGTATATCGTGCTTATTAAGCAAGCGCATAGCAATAAAATAACAAAATGACAGCAAAAAAGACATTTAAGGAATTGTACGATGAGGAACTCAGAAAGCCTACCGCAGCACAAAAATTCGTCAGAGAGGTTTCAGAATTGACCCACCGTAGCGAAGTAACGGTCAGAATGTGGCTGTCGGGGCGGCAAGTTCCCGATGAGTTGGCGCAGACAATCATTGCTGAAAGGTATAAGGTAGATGTTAAATCACTCTTCCCTCGTGAAGAACAAAATCAATATGTATGAAAGCGAACTCAAATTGGCGAATGTGGATACTTGCAGTATTTGGAATGATTTGCCTTGTGTGCATTGCAGGAGAACCGATAAATCAGGACACATGGTATCGTGATTTCCTAATCTCAAAAGCTACCGGATTCCTATCTGGTTACATCACATACAGGCTTGCAATCTATTGGGAGGCAAAGGGCATACTCCCGGAACTTGACTTTTTTAAAGGAGGTGCGAAATGAAAGAACAATTAGATCGCATAGAAAAGCTCGTAAGGGTTGGGGCAAAAGAAGTTCTTAACGTGGAAGAGGCAGCTCTTATGCTTAGAGTATCAAAAAGCAGGGTTTACCACCTTGTAAGCAGCAGGGAAATTCCACACTACAAGAACGGTAAGAACGTGCTGTTTAAAAAGTCTGAAATAGAAGAATGGCTGTTAAGAGACCGCATTCCAACAAACAATGAGATAGACAGTAAAGCAGCTACCTACGTAGCTACCCATAAAAAATAAAATTCAACGCAACATGAAAACGATTATCATTACAAAAATTAACTTTCTGAATTTCAAAGGCATTCGGGATTTATCGGTAGAGTTTAACAAAGACCTGACAAGTATCTACGCAGACAACGGACTGGGTAAGACCTCAATCTTTGACGGTATAACATGGGTACTGTTCGGGAAAGACAGCAAAGACCGAAAGAGTTTCGGTATCAAGACCTATGACGAAAACAACCGAGTAATTCCACGTATTCCGCATGAGGTAACGGTAACATTGCTTGTGGACGGGGAAGAAGTTACATTATGCCGCAGGTATAACGAAAAGTGGACTAAAAAAAGAGGGTCTGCAGAAGAAGTGTTTGACGGACACGAGGAAGAACGTCTGTATAACGGTGTGCCATGCTCGATGAAAGAATACAATGAGAAGATTGCAGCCATGTGTTCGGAAGAGGTTTTCAAATTCATAACCAACCCCCTGTATTTCACAAAGCAGAAAGCGGATGTTCAACGCTCCATGCTTATTCGTATGGCCGGGGGTGTGTCCGATGATGAAATTGCACGTGGAAACACGGACTTCGAGAACCTGTTATCCAAACTTACAGGCAAGAACCTTGACGAATACAAGCGTGAAATTCAGGCAAAGAAACGCCGTATCAAGAATGAACTTGACATGATACCGTCACGCATTGACGAACGCAAACGTGATATGCCGACAGCCGAGGACTGGGATGCATTGGAAAGCGAGCTTGAAAGCAAGAAAAAGGCATTGGCTGACATTGAACAGCAACTACTTGATGCTTCAAAAGCCGCAGAGACGGTTAATAGCCGCAAAATGGAACTTATGAAGAAAGTCGGGGAAGTTCAGGAAAAGAAAACCAAACGTCAGTTTGAAATTCGAGAGGGTTTACTTTCAGACTTCCGCAAACAGACAAACGCACGTAATACCCTTACTGACAATATACATAAAGAAGAACGTGTCGTAAATTCATTGAAAGCCGATATTCAGGAATACGACAAACAGCTTGTAAGGTTGGCAGACGAGCGTAACCGTCTGTTGGCTGAATGGGAATCCATAAACGAGGAAAAGCTAACTTTCAATGAAGAAGAATTTATCTGTCCTACCTGTAAGCGCAGGTTTGAGGTGAACGAAATAGAAAGCAGACAACAAGAAATATCAGAAACATTCCTCAAAAATAAGGCTACACGACTGGAACGCAACAAACAGTCCGGAATGGAAATCAAACGCAAGCGTGAAGAAATAGAACAACTCAAATTACAGGCTGAGGTAAATGTATCATCCAAACAAGCTTGGATTGATGCACAAAAGGCTTCATCGCTATACCTCAATGAGCTTGTAGAACCTGAAACTGCATCCGTGATTGCGGTAGACCGTGAATATGTTGAATTGTGCAATCAGGAAACAGAGCTTTACAACCAAATCAACAACTATAACGCAACAAGCCGGACAGACAATTTAGAACTCATGGAGGGCAAGAGAACTATCAATGCTTCCATTGACGAGTTGAAAAAAATGCTCTCAAAGAGAGAAACCATTGAGCGCAACAACATGAGAATTTCAGAATTGGAAACCATGATGCGCCAGCAGTCTCAGGAGCTTGCAGAGCTTGAGGGCATAGAGTTCACTATCACGGCATTTGTAAAAGCCCGGATAGAAGCCGTTGAACGGAAGATTAACGGAATGTTCTCCATAGTCAAATTCAAGATGTATGAGCAACAAATTAACGGAGGAGAGATTGAGACCTGCGAAGCCATTGTAGGCGGTGTCCCGTTCTCTGACCTGAACGATGCAGGAAAGATTAACGCCGGACTTGACATAATCAACGCAATATGCGGCTTCGAGGGAGTTTACGCGCCTATCGTTATTGATAACGCAGAGAGTGTGAACGAATTGCTTCCTACTAAATCACAGAAGATACGCCTTGTAGTATCAAAGGATAAGGAACTTGTAATCGAGTGATACTATGGAAAAGAATAATTGGGAAACCCATTTCGAGACAGCGGAAAACCTCATGGTGCATACAATGCCCGGCGGAAGGATAATCGTAAAAGCCGACCTACGTACAGCCACCGTAAACGTGGAGCAGGACGGTAAAGTGATTGAGACACACGAAGCATTCTACTTGTCAGAATACACGAATTTTTTACAGGGTGTAGCGGAAAAAGCCGCACACCTCCAATCAATAAACAACAAATAAATTCAACGCATTATGCAAAACAATCAAAATCAAGTGGCTACCACCCAACAGGGGGCGGTAGCCAAACAACCTCGACAGATTGATGTATTGAAAAGCGTCCTTAACGCTCCATCAGTACAGGAACAGTTCACCAACGCTTTGAAAGACCACAAGGACGCATTCGTGGCTTCTATAATTGACCTTTACAACAGCGACAACCAACTGCAAGCCTGTAACCCCAAACAGGTAGTTTCGGAAGCCCTGAAAGCCGCAACGATGAATTTGCCTATCAACCGTGCGCTTGGCTTTGCCTACATCGTGGTTTTCAACAACTCTGTCAAACAATCTGACGGGACTTGGATAAAAGTACCGACACCCACATTTGTTCCCGGATACAAGGGTTACATACAGCTTGCCATGAGAACGGGACAGTACCGCACAATAAACGCAGATGTAGTATATGAGGGAGAAGTTAGAAAGGTAAACAAGCTGACGGGAGAAATCGCATTTGACGGCGAAAAGACATCCGACAGGGTAGTAGGCTACTTCTGTTACTTTGAATTGCTTAACGGCTTTGCTAAGACGCTATACATGACCGTTCACGACATGGCAACATACGCAAAGCGGTATTCCCCATCACTGAAAGCGGCTACAACGGTAGAAATGCTTGAGCAGCTTGCCAATACCACAACCGTGAGCAAAAAGGTAGGTTGGGAAGGTAATTTCAACGATATGGCATTGAAGACAGTTATCCGCAACCTCCTATCCAAATACGGTTATCTGTCCGTTGAAATGCAGGGTGCAATGGATAATGATGATGAACAGTCATATCAACATGATACCATGCTGGAAAACGCTAATTCTCAGGTGGTAAACATAGACGCTTCAAGCTATGAGGTGTTGGACAACGGAAACACAAAACAGGAAACGCCTGTTTCAGACGGTCCCGGATACTAACCTATGGAGGATGCTAAAATGAAACTGAATGTTCTCGGGAGCGACAGCAACGGCAACTGTTACATATTGCAGACCGATACGGAGGCTTTAATCATTGAAGCAGGTGTACGTATGCCTGATGTAAAAAAGGCTCTGAAATGGAATATTTCAAAGGCTGTCGGAGCTGTCGTTACTCATGAACACAATGACCATGCTAAATACATCAAAGACTTCATGCAGAACGGTATCACGGTATTGGCTCTCTATGATGTGTTCAGAGCAAAAAAGATAGACAACCTTTCATTCAGGAAAGTCATAGAAGCCAATCATGGCTACATAATCGGCGGCTTCAAAATATTTGCCATTCCTGTATGCCACGATGTGCCGTGCTTGGGTTTTATCATTGAGCATGAAGATATGGGGCGTCTGCTTTTCGTTACTGACACCATGATGCTTGAATACAGCGTTCCGGGGCTTAACCACATACTTTTGGAAGCCAACTATGCGTATGACATCTTGGATGCGAAGATAGATGCAGGTCTCGTTCCGGCTTCAATGAAACCGAGACTGATACAGTCTCACATGGAAATCAATACTACCAAAGGCATATTGAAAGCCAACGATCTATCAGGCGTGAATGAAATAGTGCTAATACACCTGTCAAACGGCAACAGCGATGAAAAAAGATTTATCCGTGAGGTGCAGGAAGTAACTGGGAAGCCTGTGTACGTTGCAGCCGCAGACATGGAACTGAATTTATGCAAAAATCCATACTGACATGAAGATACAGGTAATCAAGAAAGGCGGACGCTTTGACCTTAGAACGGTCTATGAGGCTTTCAGGGGCTTTGCCGATGGTGTGTATATGCTGACGGCTAAACGCATCAGGAAAAGCCGTAGTAACGACCAAAATTCATATCTATGGGGCTGTGTCTATCCGCTCATGCTTGATGCCCTTATTGATGCAGGTTGGGATAATTTCACAAACACGGAACAGGTACATGAGTTCTGCAAGGCACAATTCACAAAAGAAAGTGCCGTGAACAGGTTTACAGGCGAAATAGTGGAGTTTCCGCACTCGACAGCGAACATGGACACGGTAACATTCTCCACCTATGTTGATAAAATCAGGGACTTTACCCGTGAGTTCCTTAATACTGAAATACCCGACCCGGATAAGTTTTGGATACAAACTAAAAACCATAACTCAAATTTATAAACAATGGAAAAAGTATTATTCGCTGAATACTCCGAAAAGGAGCGCAAGCAGATGCTGTCCGACAATGCGGACAGCATGGAGGAGGTAGGCTACATGAAAGACTTTACCCCTGACGAAATGGAAGTGATGAAAGACAGGCTTTCAAAAATCGTGATTGACATCAACGACATTGAGGAAGAGAAAAAAGCGGCAAACGATGAGTTCAAGCTCCGAAAGAAGCCGCTGGAGACCGAAAAGCAGGAGCTTCTTGCCAACATCAAAAGCAAATCCGAATACGTCTTGGAAGACTGTTACAAGTTCTGTGACCACGAAGCACAAATGGTCGGCTACTATAACGATCAGGGCATTCTCGTGTATAGCAGACCAATGAGACCGGATGAACGCCAAAGGACAATTTTTCAGGGGTTGAGACCTGATGCAATCAACAAAGAAAAAACAGGAACTAACGATTAAAAACTTAGAATTATGCAACCAAAAGATTTGAACATCACAGTAGAGAACGGAATTAAGACCATAGAAGTGCGTACGGGGGCTGCACTTGAACCGAAAGAGCCGATAAAGGTAGAAATATGCGGAACGCTTGATGCACCCCTTAGATGGCTTGAAAAGCGTGTCTCTGAAATCAATCAAAAGCAATGCTACGCTACTGTTAATCGTGAAAGCATGAGTATCACGCTTATCATTGATGAAAAGGACTACTACCGTACATCCATAATGGGGGTGCTACAATTACACCCCACGTTCCTTAAATTCGGTATCAATCAGGGCAACTATCGCACCCCTATTGAAATGTCAGAACTTATCAAGATGAACCGCTCCTACTTCGAGAACAGACAAACCGCAATGGAGCTTGTCTCCCTATTGCGCAACTTCAAGGCGAAAATAAACAAAGAGGTTGAAGCCGACATAGACCTCAAAAAAGGCGACCGCCGTGTTCTCGTGGCGCAAAAGATTGACAGCAACCTGCCTGATGCGTTCAATATCGTAGTCCCGGTGTTCAAGGGACACAAGCCGTCAGTCATTGAGTGCGAGACCTATTTCAACCCGGATGATTTGACATGCACTCTTGTTTCTCCACAAGCTAATGACATCACGGAAGAAATCAAGGACAGTGAGATTGACAAGGTAGTTTCATCAATCAAGGAAATAGCCCCCGATATTGCAGTCATAGAAATCTGATAACCAACAACGCCCCTGCCCTTGTGGTGGGGGCTAATAAAACATCAAACTATGGCTAAATCATCATTCACAATAAGCCTGTCTTTCTACAAACCCATTTCGATGCTATCGGATGAGCAGTTGGGCAAGCTGTTCCGGGCGATATTCCAATACCAACTCGGTTTGGAAGTGGACATCGGCATAGACAAAGATGTGTGTATGGCTTTCGAATTTTTCAGAAGTCAGTTTGAGGTTGAGCATGAAAAATACCTGCACCGTGTTCAGGTAAACCGTGAGAACGGGCGCAGGGGTGGCAAAGCTAAAAAAACAAAACAGGCTGAGCAAACGGAAGTTACAGCTTCAAGCGAAACAAGCAATTCGGAGCAAATGGGAGCGAATGAAGCAAATCGCTTACCCAATCCGATACCTTCTAAAAATGTAAAAGTGAAGTACGGGGATTTTGTCAGAATGATGGAAGACGAATATTCCAAGCTCGTAAATGCCTACGGAGAAGACGGCGCAAAAGAGCTTGTAACGATACTTGACAATTACAAGGCTTCATCCGGAAAACGATATAAAGACGATTACCGTGCAATCCTGAGTTGGTGTGTAAAAGAGTATTTGAAACGAAACAATAACAATCATGCAGCGAATTTTGGAAAAAGAACAGAAGATAGACGTACAGGCGTTGAAGTCAGTGCTACTTCGGCTGAAGACTACAAGGGAACATTTTAGGTTTCCATGCACAAATGAACAGGCTTTTGACATAATGAAAGCTGCATATATAGCCGAAGTAGAGTTCAGGAGAAGAAAATACATTGAGGATAAGAATGTAATATCAAATCTTAAACGTGTATCAGAGTTCCTGACCGATAACGGAAATAAGTTTGGCATAATGCTTTGCGGCGTGTGTGGAAATGGCAAAACAACTATGTTGTACGCCTTTCAAAGTGCATTGAATTTTCTCATATCATCCAACTATGTAAGCCGGGACTTTGGAATACGCATCATTGATGCAAAAGACCTGTTGCACTATGGAAAAGACTTTGAAAAATTCAGTCAGATAAAGCGAAACAGCATGATTGGCATAGAGGATTTAGGCAGAGAGGAAACAGGTGTTCTTGACTATGGAAATCTGCTAAATCCCGTAATTGATTTGCTTGAATACAGGTATAACTGCCAACTGTTCACATTCATAACTACTAACCTTACCCCGAAAGACATCCGGGATAAATACGGGAAACGTATCGCCGACAGGTTTAACGAAATGCTGGAGGTGGTAGTATTCGAGAACGAGACATACAGAAATCTGAAATAAAAATCAATCAACGCAACAATATGTATCAGTTAAGAGATTATCAGAAAAGGGCGAGCGATGCTGCAACGGCTTTCTTTCAAAACCGCAATGACAACAAGAACGCAATCATAGTATTGCCGACAGGCAGCGGTAAGAGCCTTGTCATTGCAGATATAGCATCACGGCTTGACGCTCCTACCCTCATATTTCAACCAAGCAAGGAAATTTTGGAGCAGAATTTCGCAAAGCTGCAATCTTATGGTATTTGGGATTGTTCTGTATATTCTGCTTCATTCAACAGCAAGGAAATACGCCGAATCACCTTTGCAACCATAGGTAGCGTGAAAAGCAATCCGCAACTGTTCCGGGCGTTCCGCTACGTGATTATTGACGAATGCCATTTGGTAAACCCCAAAGAGGGTATGTACAAAGACTTCCTTACTGCAATCAAATGTAAAGTTTTGGGACTTACGGCAACCCCGTACAGACTGTATTCAAGCCGAGATTTTGGCTCGATGCTGAAATTCATTACCCGTACAAGACCATGCGTGTTTTCAAGCGTCCTGTATTATGTGCAGATAGGCGAGCTTTCAAGACGTGGCTATCTTTCTCCTATGAAATACTATCAGGAAAGCCTGTTAGACATGAAGAAGCTACGCCACAACACGACAGGTGCGGATTTTTCGGAGAAATCCGTTTTGGCAGAATATAAGCGTGTGAACTTCTACCAGCATTTGTGCAACATCATAGAGCGACTTTTGAGAGTAAACCGCCGGAGTATATTGGTTTTTACCCGTTTTTTGAGAGAAGCGGAAAGGCTAAACAAAACATTCAGTTGTTGCGCTATCATTTCAGGGACAACCCCGAAAAGCGAGCGTGAAGAAATACTGCAAAAATTCAAGTCGGGCCAGATAAAAGTGGTTGCCAATGTAGGCGTACTCACTACTGGATTTGATTATCCTGAGCTTGATACGGTGGTACTTGCACGCCCCACGATGAGCCTTGCGCTCTACTACCAAATGATAGGCAGGGCTATCAGACCGCACAAGGACAAACCCGAAGCGTGGATAGTGGATATATGCAACAACTATTGGAGGTTTGGGCGTGTGGAAGACCTCATGCTGACGGAACGTCAAAAAGGTATGTATCAGATTGAGACGCACGAGAAAACCCTTACAAATGTTTACTTCTAAATTGAAATGACGATGAAACCATATATAGAATTTCTCAAAGACAAAATGGCGATAAGCCATAACACAGGTTTTGATGTATCACCCGAAGAACTGACACAGACGCTTTACCCCCATGTCAAAGACTCTGTTCGCTGGGCGGTACAGGGTGGTTGCAGGGCGATTTTCAGCAGTTTCGGTATGCAGAAGACAGTAACCCAACTTGAAATCATCCGTGTCATTCTAAAACATGAGGGTGGCAAAGGATTGATTGTTTGCCCTAAACGTGTAATAGTAGAGTTCCTGCATCAGGCAAAGGTGCATTTGAATATGGACGTTACCTATGTACGCACCATGCAGGAAGTGAAAAAGTGCCCGACAGACATAATGATTACCAATTACGAACGTGTACGTGACGGAGAAGACGGAGTGAAAATAGAACCGTCATACTTCACCGTGACATCGCTTGATGAAGCAAGCGTATTACGTGGATTTGGAACAAAAACCTATCAGGAGTTTTTACCGTTGTTCAGAAATGTTCCGTACAGATTTGTAGCGACTGCTACGCCCTCTCCAAACAGATACAAAGAGTTGATACATTATGCAGGTTATTTAGGAGTAATGGACACGGGGCAAGCTCTTACAAGGTTTTTCCAAAGAGACAGTACAAAGGCAAACAACCTGACGCTATACCCACACAAGGAAAAGGAATTTTGGCTATGGGTAAGCACATGGGCGTTATTCCTAACTAAACCATCAGATTTGGGCTATCCTGACACAGGATATGAGTTACCTGAATTGAGAGTACATGAGGAAATAGTGTTAGTGGACAATACATCGTCCAAGGTGGATCGTGACGGACAGACGTTAATGTTCCGATCTGCAGCATTGAGTTTGGCAGATGCTTCACGTGAAAGGCGAGATAACATGAGATTGAAAATAGACCGTGTCGTGGAAATTATTAACCGTCCTGAAAATAAGAACGATCATTTCCTTTTATGGCACGACTTAGAAGATGAACGGATCGGGCTTTGCAAAGCTATTCCCGGATGTAAGGCTGTATATGGCTCACAGGACGATGATGAAGCTGACGAGGTTATAAAAGACTTTAAAGAGGGACGTTTAAAATATCTTGCAGCAAAGCCTGAAATGCTTGGAGAGGGATTGAACTTCCAATACCACTGCCACAAGGCTATCATGTTTATAGATTACCGCTTCAATGATAAGTTTCAGGCAGTGGCACGCATACACCGCTTCATGCAGAAATACCCGGTCGATCTGTATTTAGTGTATACTGAGAGCGAGCAAGAGATTTACAAGAGCTTCATGCAGAAGTGGGAACAACATAACCACATGGTTAAAAACATGGCGAATATCATCAGAGAAAACGGTCTGTTCGGTGTTCAAGCGGAAGAAAAGATGATGCGCTATATATTCTCGTGCCGTGAGGAGTGTTCCGGAAAGATGTGGAAAGCCATAAACAACGACAACGTGATGGAATGTCAGAATATGCCGGACAACTCGGTCGGTTTAATGGTAACAAGCATACCGTTCTCAAACCACTACGAATACACGCCGACATACAACGACTTCGGGCATAACGAAGATAACGGCAAATTCTTCGAGCAAATGGACTACCTGACACCCGAATTATTCCGAATACTACAACCGGGAAGACTTCTCTGTGTACACGTTAAAGACAGAGTTTTGTTCGGTAACGCCACAGGTGACGGTATGCCGACCATAGACCCGTTCTCTGATATGACGGTATTTCATTACATGAAGCACGGATTTAGATACATGGGACGTATCACGGTCGATACAGACGTGGTAAGGGAGAATAACCAAACCTACCGCTTGGGATATGGCGAAATGTGCAAGGACGGCTCTAAAATGGGCATAGGCTGTCCTGAATATGTACTGTTGTTCCGTAAACTTCCGACCGACACCTCAAAGGCTTATGCGGATGTGCGTGTAGAGAAAAGCAGGGACGAATATTCGCTTGCACGTTGGCAGATTGACGCTCATGCAAGCTGGAAATCATCCGGCAACTCCCTGTTGAGCTACGAGGACATGAAAGGCTTGGGCATTGATAAGATACGTTCTCTATTCAGAAAATACGAAAAGGAACATATCTACAACTACGAGGAACACATCGCTTTTGCGGAGGAATTGGAAGCCTACGGTAAACTGCCTAAAACATTCATGGCGATAGACCCTGTGAGCAAAAAGGATTGGATTTGGGACGATGTTACCCGGATGCGCACTCTCAATACAAAGCAATCGCAGAAGAAACGCCAAAACCATATTTGCCCGTTGCAGCTTGACATCGTGGAGCGGCTCATCGAACGTTACTCTAACAAAGGCGATGTGGTATTCGACCCGTTCGGTGGTATTCAGACTGTCCCCTATTGCGCTGTTAAAATGGGACGCAGGGGATTATCTACCGAACTGAATTATGACTACTGGAAAGATGGGCTTTCTTACTTGCAGGAGGTTGAAATGCAGGTAAAAGCACCGACATTGTTTGACTTAATGGAGGTTGGCTAATGCTAACTCATGGCAGTTTGTTTAGCGGTATAGGCGGTTTTGACATTGCTGCCGAATGGATGGGATGGCAAAACGCATTCCATTGTGAAATAAACGAGTTTTGTACCACAATCTTAAATTATCATTTTCCAAATGCAGAACACTATACAGACATTACAAAAACAGATTTTTCCAAATGGAGAGGGTGTATCGATGTACTCAGCGGAGGCTTTCCGTGCCAACCGTTCAGCGTTGCAGGACAGAGAAAAGGAGCAGATGATGACCGTTATCTCTGGCCGGAAATGTTACGAGCCATTCGAGAAATCAAACCGACTTGGGTTATTGGTGAAAATGTTGGTGGAATCATCACGATGGTACAGCCCGGCAAGACGCTTGAATTGGGTTGCTCAACCTCTCTTTTCGGAGAAGACTACGAGGATGAGGAAATGCACCAGCAGTTCGTTGTCGAGACCGTATGTACAGACCTTGAGCGTGAGGGATATTCCGTCCAGCCGATACTTGTTCCGGCTTGTGCCATCGGTGCGCCACATCGAAGAGACAGGGTTTGGTTTATTGCCAACCGTACAGACACAGGGGTTGAAGCGATGCAATGCAGACGGAAAGACAGAATTTCTACCGTTGGAGCTATTACCAACACCGAGAGCCAACAAAGTGAACGATATAGACCTGAACAATCCACAAATGGCTCAACGGAACAAAGGGAATTTGGAAGAAGCAATAGCGAAAATAATTCAGAATACGCCATGCGAGGATGGGAAAATTTCCCAACTCAATCCCCTGTTTGTAGAAGAAATGATGGGCTTCCCTTTAATGTGGACGACCTTGCCATATCTTTTGCACAATGGAGAAAAGAGTCAGTCAAAGCCTACGGTAACGCCATAGTTCCACAAGTGGCGTACGAGATATTCAAAGCTATTCAAGAAACGTATAATCAGTAACAATCATGGATAATTCAATTTACAAACAATGTACAGAGTGCGGACAGACAAAGCACATTTCGGAGTTCAGCAAGTCATATCCTAATAGGTGCAAGGTTTGTGTAGCGGAACATACAAGAATGGTACGTGCAGCACAAAAACTGACTGCAAGAGTAAAACTAACGGGTGAAATTGTAGAAGTTGAGCCATCAGGCACTATGCAAGTATCATGCGGCTCATTCATAACAAAAGACGGTCGAAGAATACCCGGAACAGCACTTGAATTTGAAAAAGCCATAGACTGGGAACAGCGCAGGTATGAGATAGCAAAGGCGGTTATACAAGGACGATTAAGTAATCAGTATGGAGATGTGCTTGTTGGAGAAAGGAATTTTGCAGGAGTAGCTGCAAGTGCTGTGGAATTTGCTGATGCGCTTATCGCAGAATTGAAGAAAGGGGTGCAAAATGAATAATGATAATAGACATTGCAGCGAGTGTGTACACTACGAGCCTTGCGCGAACTGTCAGATGTACTGCAAGGCTCTACAACGGAGAATAACGGAAAGGAAATCTGCCAAGAACTGTAAGTATTACAAATCATTTATCAAGAAGGAAATGAAAATGAACGAAGAAGATTACGTTAGCTTAGAAACAGCTAAATTGTTAAAAAATAAAGGGTTTAATGTTCCTTGTTTGTACCAATATACGGATAAAGGAACAGTTTGGAGATGTTTTGACCCGGAAAACTTCAACGCTTACGAAACTTGTTATTCATGTCCGACATTATACGAAGTGCAGAAATGGATAAGAGAAACTATGCTTATTCATATAGAAATAGGATATATGTATGGGAATTATTGGCTTTATGATCTTTTGACAATCCCAACTCATGACTTGATAGGACTTACAGATAGAGATAACGTAAAGTATGAAAGTTATGAAGAAGCTCTTAGCGCAGGAATACTTGAAGCACTTGAATTGATTTAAAATTAAACATAAAATTAGAGGAGATACGAAAATGATTACAAAAGAAACAGCACGCAGGATTTACAACTGCTACCAACAAATCGAGGAAATAGACAGACTAAAGAAAGAAATGCTTGAAGAAGTTGAAAAGGCAATGAAACGTGAAGCAGAAAGCCATGAGCCTATACCTGACAGCCCATATGGCAGGTTTGGTAAAGGCATGCAGCTTGGAGTACCTGACGGGATGTGTTCCTCAATGAGAATATTCAATATCTCTCCCAGTATAGGTGTAAAGGTAATGGACGAACAACTGGATAAGTTGGAGAAAGAATTAATAGACCTTGAAACTATAGCACGGTTGGAACTTTTAAAAAGCACAGAGAGTAAGCCATGAAACAACGAGAGTTTTTCGATAAGGTTACGTTGATATGGAAGAAGCGATAAATGAAACTATTAAACTAATTGAAAAAAAATAGAGGATGAGAATGAAAAGGGAAGACATTGAAAAAGCAGCACGTATGTTTGTTTGTGATACAAAGACGGATGCAGAGGGGAAAATCTTGCGGCAAAAAGGTTTCAAAAAAGGTGCAGAATGGCGCATAAACAGTGTGTGGCATGATGCAGCCGAAGAACCTGAAAGAGAAACGGCAATCATTGTATTGTTTTCAGAAGAAAATCACGAAATGGAAACAGTATATTATACTTATGACTCTCCCGATGATTGTTGGGAGGAAATAAAAGAAAATCACAATTTTTCAAAATGGGCATATGTGGAAGATTTACTACCTAATATGGAGGAATGAAAAATGAAAATAGTATTTTATACGACACTTTTAGTAATATTTTTTTTGGTTATATCAAATACGCAAATAACCTTTAAACCATTTAGTATTTCATTACCATATTGGCATAGAGCAATAAGTATTTTTCTTATAAGTATCGGGATATGGTTATATAATATTGGGGAGTATAGGAAAGGATATGAAGCCGGGATAGAAAAAACGATTAAATACATCGAAGATAAATCAAAACAAAATGAAACTACGAAACGCAAAGAAATCCATACCAAAGGATTTTCGCAGAGAGATGTACGAGAACTATAAGGCTACCATGACTTTTTACGGGAAGCCTATACAACCATATAAAGAGTGGTTGAAAGACACATTTAACACAAAACTGCCGGAACATGAAACCACGTGAATTTTTTGACAAGGTGGCACAGATGCGCCGGATGCAAAAGGAATATTTCAAGACACGTTCCTCAATGGCTTTTTCCAGAAGCAAACAGTTAGAGAAAGAGATTGACGATGAAATAAAGCGAGTAGAGGGTATTCTTGGACGTTCAGAGCCACGTCATCGACAAGGAAATATATTTAACGAATAAGCCCAACATAGGGCAAATGAACATCAAAAACGAATAGCAATGAAAAAGAAAATCATCATCACACTCTCGAAGCGTTTTCCTCAGACACATTCGAGGAAAGGAGAACCAACCCATTTCAGGGAGAAGTTAGGCAATGCTTTAAACGATACACCCGAAACAATGATAGACAACGGAGGCACAACAGTCTCCGTCAATTCCCGAAAGATACACACTATACGGAAGAATTTTATAAGGTGGCAGCATAACCTTGACAAAATAAGCGGTGGAGGTTTTTACCTTTCAATCCGTCAATGGAGCGCACGACCTTACAATTCGCCACAGGAAGAAATCTTCCAACTGCATGACAACGGTATCGGTTGCCAACGTATAACCATGTCATACTCCCCCGACACAAAAGAAGTCAAAGCGGTAATAGATGGCAAATACACTGCAAATGTAGAGCAAATTGCAGCGAATGACGGTTTGCAAGTAAGTGAGTTCTTGGAATGGTTTTTCGGCAAAAATCCAACAGAAAAGAAACTGTTTTCGGGAGTTATCATCCATTTTACCCCATTCCGGTATGGCTCTGATACTAACAAGTTAGTAGAAGATAGTATAGCATAATATATAATAATAAATAATATTAGTAGTACAATGGCTTCAATAAACAAAGCAATTATAGTAGGGTTTGTAGGTCAAGAGCCGAAAATTGATACGCTCCAGTCAGGTGTAAAGATAGCTTCATTCTCCGTTGCTACCACCGAGAAAGGGTACACGACACAATCTGGAACAACGATCCCAGACAGGACGGAATGGCACAGCATTGTCCTTTGGGGAAAGCTTGCGGAGGTCGCAGGGAATTACCTACACAAAGGTTCATCGGTATATGTCGAGGGAAAGATACGCACCCGGTCCTATGATGACAAAAACGGAATAAAGAGATACGTTACAGAAATCCATGGGGACATCATGCAGATGCTTGACCGAAAATCTGACGGAGGCAACCAACAGCAATATATAGGTCAGAGTGCAAACAGCAGTGGAGGTTCTACAAACCCAGAAGATGATGACCTACCATTCTAAACCGAGTGAATGTATGAGACATGACGAAAGTAGAATACAGGCAGCTTGCGTAAAGTGGTTTAGGCTTCAATATCCACATTTCGCACCTAACCTGTTCGCCGTACCGAACGGAGGACAAAGGGGAAAGTTCGAGGCAAAGATTATGAAAGGCGAGGGAGTAACAGCCGGAGTAGCGGATTTGCTACTGCTCCTACCATCCAAAGGGTATCATGGTCTGTGTATCGAAATGAAAACAACTAAGGGCAGACAGAGAGACACGCAAAAGGCGTGGCAGAAATCGGTTGAGAGTGTCGGTTACAAATATATATTGTGTCGCTCTATCGAGAGTTTTATCGCACAAGTGAATGATTATTTGAGGTAAAAATCTTTTTTTGGAATAAAGCGTGCTTATTAAGTACGCTTTATTAGTATATTTGCATTAGTCTAACATTTCTAACAAATAAAAATAGCATGGAGATTTTAACAAAAGCAGATGGCTTGATACTGATATTTGGTTATTTCATCGCAATGCTCGGTATCATAGCCTTGCTCAAAAAGAGAGAGAACACCAAAGAAGAGTTCTTGGTGGCTGGCCGTTCCGCTTCATGGATAATGACCGCCTTTTCGATGGCGGCAACATGGGTATGGGCGCCGAGTATGTTCACGGCGGCAGAGAAAGCATACACGCAAGGATTGGCAGGCGTATTTTGGTTTGTTGTGCCAAATGTACTTACACTCATCCTGTTTGCGTTCTTTGCAAAAAAAATGCGTGATTTGCGCCCAAACGGATGGACATTCTCGGATTATATCAGGGTAAAGTACAGCAACAGGGCGCATAATATGTACTTGATTGAAAGTTTCGGGCTTCAAACCTGCTCAATGGCAGTACAGCTATTAGCCGGGGCAACCATATTCCACAAGATAACGGGGCTTCCGTTCTTTTGGACTACCGTAATGCTCGCTGTCGTTCCTTTGGTCTATTCTGTGATGCACGGAATACGTGGCAACATCGTTTCAGACTTCGTGAAGATGGGCTTCATCGTGGTTGTGCTACTCATGGGATTGCCGATTATGACCTCAAATGCCGGATTTGATACATTCCTGAATGGTTTTGGCGGTATAAGTGGGGATTTCGGAAGCCTGTTTGACAGCAACGGCATTGCGGTAATGCTTTCCTTTGGAATACCGACAACGATAGGGCTTCTTTCAGGGACATTCGGCGACCAGATGTTTTGGCAGCGTGTTTTTTGCGTGAAACAGGACAAAGTTAAGCGCACGATGATAACGGCGGCTTTTATCTTCGCCATAGTGCCTATTTCTTTGGCTTCATTCGGTTTCTTTGCATCAGGTGCAGGTTTGGATATTGCCGACACGCAGCTTGTCAATGTAGGGGCTGTTATAGCCTTTACCCCAAAATGGTTCTTGTACCTGTTCTTCCTGCTTATCTTGTCCGGGCTTATTTCAACGGTAGATAGTATTTTGTGTGCAGTCTCATCCATTGCAGGGCATGACATTCAAATGAGAATTTCAGGCTCAGGAAAACCGGGAAGCCTTACCGCTATACGCATCGGTGGCAGATTGCTTAACTCTGTGGACTTGGCTCGTATCTCAATGTTCGTGATTACAGCCCTTGCCATTTGCATAGCAAACATACCGGGAATAACGATTACTTACCTGTTTCTATTTTACGGAACATTGAGAAGCTCCGTAATGTTACCCACCATATTTGCGATAAAAGGCTGGAGAATGTCAGAACGTGGGCTTTATTATGGCATTATGGCAAGCCTTGTAATCGGACTTCCGATTTTCGCTTACGGAAACCTGCATAACAACATTCCGCTTATCCTCACAGGCTCAATACTGACTATCTGTACATCAGGCATAATGGCTCGCCCGATGAAAGACAAGCCGACCGCCGACAGGAACATGAATTTATACTAACCCCAAAACAATTACAGATGAAAAGATTTTTATTCCTCATAGCAGCCGTGTTCCTCATGGCTGCAACCGCAAAGGCACAGATTTATGACGGTATCACACAGCCGACAAAGTACCGTGTTTGGCTATCGCTCAACCAACCTTATGACGGTGGCACAGCCACTTTCAACCCGTTTGTAGGCTACAAGGTGGACGTTGCAAAATGGTTTAATGTTACAGGCGTGGCGCAGTACAATTTCAGCACGGAAGCGTTCACCCCTGCCGTTTGGCTTAACTTCAATATCGCCGACCGTTTCTATATCCTGAGCCGGAACATCTACGATTGGAAAGCCAACAAGTATAAACAGACGATTTCAGGAACTGTAAAACTGCCTTTGGGCTTCATGGTGGATGCCACTTGGGAAAACCTGTTCAACGGGGACAACTTTTGCGATGGCGACAGGCTGCAAGTAGTAGGCGGTTATGCCTACAAATGGATTGTGTTCAATGCCGGGTATTCCATGAGAGCGCATCCGGGAATGATTGCGAATGTACGCTTCAAGCTGACCCCCGAATTGTGGTTTCAGCTAAAATATGACGGCGGCATGGAAACTATCGGCTTCAACGTGGCTTATAACTTCAACTGACAACGCACCATGAAACAGATTATCGGAAAGAAACAGACCTCAAGCAATGCCGATTTTGTAAAGGCGTGGAATGAGATAGAAAGCCTTGTTTCCCGTGAGGAAGCACAGGCTATCGTGGATAAGGCAGTAGCCGACATAAGACGACAGACAGCCGGGAAACGTGCCGGGTACGCTTGGAGCGGCGGCAAGGACAGTCTTGCCTTGCAGTACGTTTGTGAAAAGGCTGGCATATCGGATTGTGTCATAGGCATTGCGTCAAAGCTCGAATACCCTCAATTCATGGACTGGGTAAATGTCAACAGCCCCAAAGGATTGAAGATTTGGGACAATACCAAACTTGACCTGCAATGGCTCGCGAAACATCTTGATATGCTGTTTCCGACTGATAGCACGAAAGCGGCTCAATGGTTTCACATGATACAACACAGAGCGCAAGCATGGTTTTTCAAGGAAATGCAGCTTGATGTCATTTGTCTTGGCAGACGCACACAAGACGGAAACTACACAGGTGGCAAAGGTCAGAACTGCTACACCGACAAAAAGGGGGTTACCCGGTTATCCCCTATCGCCGACTGGAAACATGAAGAAGTGCTTGCAGTTATACACTATTTCATGGGGCGCAATATGCCACCTATCTATGATTGGGAAAACGGCTTTGTAGTAGGCACAGGAACATGGGCGGCACGTCAATGGTGCGACTCTGTACAAAACGGCTGGCAACAGGTTTACAACATCGCACCTCAAATCGTGGAGGAAGCGGCTCAATATATCGAATCAGCAAAACAATTTCTAAACGCTAAATAATATGTCAAAAGTAAAAGTAACACAGGAACGCAAGACCGTTCCCGTATCAGAATTGAAAGAGTTCCCCAACAATCCGAACATTCACCCGGAGGAACAGGTAAAGGCAATCGCTCAAAGTATGGAAACATACGGACAGTATTACCCTATCATTGTGGATGAGAAGCTGCAAATCTTAGCCGGACACGGTAAGAAACTCGCACTTGAAAAACTCGGTCGAAAAGATGCAGATGTAGTCATCATGCACGGTTTATCCGACAAACAAAAGATGAAACTTGTATTGGAAGATAATAAAATCCAATCACTAAGCTACATCAATTTCAGCAAAGTGGAAGACATCATCCGTGAAATTGGGGAAACAGGTATTATCGGCTATACTGACGATTATCTTTCCGCTATCATCAACGAGGTATCAACGGACAACATGGGAGTTGATTTTTCCCAACCTGCACAAAAAAAGTCCATTGAGACAATTCCACAGGCTAAACAAGAAGAACAGCATGAAGAATTTGAGGACATTGAAAGCGGAATGCAACCTGCCCGTACCATGATTTGCCCTCATTGCGGTAAGGAGATAACATTATGAGCAAGCAGAGAGACCTTTTCGAGCCATTGAGGAAATTACAGTTTATAGACCGGGATTTAGTCAAGCCGAATGACTACAACCCGAACAAGGTACTTGAAAAGAACTTGAAACTCCTTATGGAAAGCATTCTCAACAACGGTTTTTGCTTTCCGATAGTCATACGTCCTGACTACACCATTATTGACGGTTTCCACCGTTGGATGGTGTCGGGGCGTGAGCCATTAAAGACACTACTCGGAAATAAAATCCCTGTTGTCATAGTGGCACACGAGAACGCAACGGACGATATGGCCGGAACTGTTACGTTCAACCGTGCAAGAGGCACGCACCTGCTTGAGCCGATGGAAAACATCGTGAAGAAACTGCTCGATGAGGGACTTTCCGTAGACGAAATATCAAAGAAGCTGGGCATGAGCCGTGAGGAGATTTTCCGTTTGTCGAAGATAGACCGGGAAACATTCCTTAAACTCGTTACGCAGCGACATCAGACATTCAGCAAGGCGACAATAATTAAACGTGGATAGACTATGTTCCAAAAGACACTGAACATTTCGGTCGTGGACGCTGCCGAACGCAGGGTACTTGAAGCGTTCAATAACAACAAGCTCATTACATTGAGCTTTTCAGGTGGAAAGGACAGCATTTGTATGGCTGACATCGTGGTAAAGACGATGCAGAAGTACAGCATACCGTTCTCTCGCCTGATTGTGATATTCTTCGATGAAGAAGCCATTTACCCGGATGTTGAGGAGATAGTGAAAGACTGGCGTTCTCGCTTCCTGTCCTATGGTGCTAAATTCTATTGGTTTTGCTTGCCTATAAAGCATTTCAACTGTTGTAACAAGTTGGCTAACGATGAAAGCTTTATTTGCTGGGAGACGGGTAAGGAAAACGTTTGGGTGCGCCCCATGCCAAAGTTTGCAATACGCAACCACAAGGATTTCAGGCTCGGTATGTCATATCAGCATTTTGCAGAAAAGATTTTCAAGAAATTGCCACAAATGGTAGGATTGAGAATGGCTGAAAGCATACAACGTAGGGCGGCTATCTCACTAAAAACGGAAAAAAGCACTTTCATCTATCCCCTGTATGATTGGAAAGACAGCGATATTTGGCTATACATTAAGCTGTACGGGCTTCAAATCCCTAAAACCTACATCTACCTGTATAAAGTTGGTGTTGCGTTGAATAAGCTAAGAATTTCGCAGTTCTTTTCCATTGATACGATTAAGACCTTGCCAAAAGTTATGGAGTTTTACCCGGACTTGTATCAAAGGGTATTGCGCAGAGAACCTAACGCTGACCTCGTGATGCTGTATTGGGACACGGATATGTTCCGAAGCACCAAGCAAGACCAAAAGTTCGACCTCGAAAACGGCAAGGACTACAAGAAGATGCTCAAAGAGGAAATGATGAAAGCGAGCCGCAATCCTGATATGTATCCGGGATATAAGGACGCTAAAAAGATTTACGCGCGTGTGGATGATCGTACTTCATCGAAAGTATGCCAACGGCTTTATCAAATGTTGGTGGCTGGAGACCCAAAGAAACGTATCTACCGGGTATTGCTGTCAGATATTATAGAAGAAAACATAAAATTGGAGGAAAAACGTGGCAACAAATGAAACAATACGAGAACGCATAGCCAAAGACAAACAGGCTGTGCTTGAAGCCCTGAACAAAAGTTCAGGCATTGTGGCTTCTGCTTGTAAAGCCGCCGGAATATCACGTTTCACTTTCTACAAATGGCTGCACGACGATAAGGACTTTGCGGAAAAGGTGGAAGATGTACAGGAACTGCAAAAGGACTTTGCGGAAGCACTCATTTTGAAAAAGATGAAAGAGGGCGATACCACCATGATTATTTTCTATGCCAAAACGAAAATGAAAGACAGGGGGTACAGCGAACGTGTGGAACATACCGGAGCAAATGGAGAGCCTTTGATAAAGGCGGCGGAAATAGACATCAGTAAACTAACTGACGAACAGCGAAAGGTATTGCTTTCTATTGGAGAACAGGCTTTAGATGATAAGGAACATTGATTATACGGCATTAGGAATACAAATCGTTGCAGACGAATGTAGAAAGAGCTTTTTCTATTTCGTGAAAACATTTTGGGATGTTATCATTTCAGAAAAGCCCATCTATAACTGGCATATCGAATACCTGTGCGATGAGTTGCAGAAGCTCTCGGTATCAATAATAAACCGAAAGCCGAAGCCGTATGACCTTATCATCAATATTCCACCGGGAACGACAAAATCAACAATCGTTACTATCATGTTCCCTGTATGGTTGTGGACTAACGACCCCACATTGAGAGCCATCACAAACTCCTATTCAGGCGGTCTGTCAATAGAACACGCTACCAAGTCAAAAGACATCATCCAAAGCGACAAGTTCAGAAAACTGTTTCCCGAAATCGTACTGAGACGTGACAAGCAAGGAAAACAGCATTACGAGAACACACAGGGAGGCTTCAGATACGCCACATCAACAGGAGCGACAATTACAGGTTTCCATGCCCACGTGATAATCAATGACGACCCTCAAAACCCGAAACAGGCGGACAGTGAGCTATTGCGCTTACAAGCAAACGAACATGTAAAAACACTGTCCTCACGTAAGGTAAACAAAGAGAACACCCCGATAATCACCGTAATGCAGAGGTTACACGAAGAAGATGTTACGGGCTACTTATTGAAACGAAAAGGAGAAAATATACGACACGTTTGCCTCCCAGCGGAACTGTCGGATATGGTAAAGCCGATAGAACTACGTGAAAAATACGTAGACGGGCTTCTTGACCTTGTAAGGCTTAACAGATCTGTATTGGAAGAAGCCAAAATCGACCTTGGCAGTCTTGGGTATGCGGGACAATACGAGCAGTCTCCGATAGTGGACGGCGGTAATATCGTCAAGGAAGACTGGTTTAGAAAAATATCATACGCCGACTTCATGGCTTTACGCTACCGGGAAACGATGCACTTCTATCTTGATACCGCCTACAACAAAAAAAAGAAGAACAGCGATAACGACCCAAGCGGTATTTTGGCAGCTTGCCGGATAAAGAACTGTATCTACCTGTTCGATGCTCAAAAGGTATGGAAAGAAATGCCCGGCCTATTACGTTTCTTGCCCGAATACATGGCATCGCACCTTTCATCAGGAGAAAGTAAGCTGCATGTTGAGCCAAAGGCTAACGGTATAAGCGTAGTACAAATGCTGAAAGAAATATCGGTACTCAATGTCAAGGAAACGCCGACACCTGACGACAGCAAGGAGGTAAGGTTTAGAGCCGTTTCACCACGTATCGAATGTGGCAGGGTTTACATTGTGGAGGGCAGTTGGAATGAGGAATTTTTGAAAGAGGTTTGCGGCTTCCCGACACAGCCACATGATGAGTACGTGGATATTCTCGGATATGCTATAAATGACCTGTTGAGTGATGATGACGACATTAACTATGACGCACTCGACAAATCTATTTTTGGATTGTAAACAAATTAAATATCAAACTAATATGGGTTTATTTGAAGTTTTTCGGAATTCTGTTAATTCCATTATCGGACGAAATCAAGAGTTCGAGAAGCTGTTGCAGTCAAAAGACATCAGTGCGGTCATGGACCAGATGAGCAACAGGCAATCGCTTATTCTTGACGCAATCAAGGACTATGACACGTTCTCACACGAGATAATGAACCGTGAGGACAAAATCATCACTGATAAAAACGGCAATTTCAGACGCAAGGAATCCGTTTGGAAACTGCCTGTTCCATATCAGGTGTATATCAATGAAATTTCGCTAGTGTTCCTGTACGGAAGACCTGTGAAATGGTCTCAATTATCGGAAAATACAGATGAAGCTTTCAAAAAATTTACCGATGTTATCCGGCATACACGCTTTGACAGCAAGATACGGCAATGCAAGCGCATAGCTGGTGCTGAAACAGAAAGTGCGATGCTGTTCCGAGTATTCAGGAACGATGAGGGTAAACCCGATGTACAAATCCGGGTACTTGCAAAAAGCAAGGGGGATGATATCTATGTACGATGGGATCAGTTTGAGAATATTATTTCCATCGGCTGGGGATATTATGTCAGAGTGAACGATAACGTTGAATACCACTTCGACATCTACACCCCCAAAACCATATACAAGTGTGTGCGTGGCAATCTCGGTTGGGATGTGGAGGAAGAAGAAAACCTTATAGGCAAAATCCCAATTATCCTGTTCCAACAAAAAAAGGAATGGGCTGGTGTTGAACCTTTGATACACCGTGAAGAATACATTGCAAGCCGCTCTGCAGATACCAACGATTATTTTGCTGACCCTATCGCTATCATGGACGCAGAGGTTATCAAAAATATGCCTGAAAAGAAAGATGCGAACAAGCTGCTTATTACTAAAGGTCAGGACGGTGTGGATAAGGCTGCAAAGTATCTGACATGGGACAATGCACCTCAATCGAAGAAAGACGAAATAGAGTGGCTTCAAGACCAAATCTATTCCAAGACATTCACACCGAAAATCAGTCTTGATTCGATGAAAAGTATATCTCAACTCTCGGCAAAGGCTTTACGCACGGTTATGCTGCTTGCAGACATCAAAGCGTCAAAGCACAAGGAAGTACACGATGAATTGTTGGACAGGACGTCCAACCTGATAACCGCAATTATCGGGAATGTCCTTGATGTGTCTCTGAAATCTCAGTGTGCAAACCTCCAAATCGGGCATGAGTTCCAAGAGCCATTCGGGGAAGATGTAACGGAAAGCATTACAAACATCGTCAAGTTATATGATTCGGAACTGTTGAGCCAAGAGGGAGCGGTTGAACTCAATCCTCTTGTCAAAGACCATGCAAAGGAAATGCAACGTATCAAGAAAGAGAAAAAAGAACGCCAAAAGGCGAATGAAGACCTATTCGGGAACAAGACTGAAGATGAAATACTACCAACGGCTGAATAATTGAGTTATGGCAACTGAAACAGGGAAAAAGGAATATCAGGAACTTCTCCAACGTACAGAGAACTATGCGGAACAAGTAAGAAAATTGTTGGCCAATGCGGTAAATGATATTCTTGCCTTCACAACCTCTGTACCGCATTTGGAAGAGGGAAAGGTATTCAGCTACTCTGACAACAAGAAAATAGCCAAGAAAGTAACTGACAGGCTTAGAGACCTACATTCCGCTGTTTATGCAGCAATCAAAAAGGATATTGAGCTTGAATGGGACGAAGCTAACAAAGCTTGCGATGCGCTGGCGGCTACCTGTTTCGGCAAAGAGATACTTTCAGACAAACGGTTTGCCGGATGGTTTGAAAGGAATACAGAGGCTATGGAGGCTTTCATCAGCAGAAGTGAAGCCGGGCTTAACCTATCAGACCGCATTTGGCAACCTGTGAAGCAGCTACGATCCGAAATGGAACTTGCAATGACCGTGGCCATCGGTGACGGTGACAGCGCATCCCAAATTTCAAGATATGTACGCCAATACTTAAATAATCCCGATAAACTTTTCCGCAGAATAAGGGACATGAATGACAACTTGAAGCTGTCAAAAGCTGCAAAGACTTATCATCCGGGGCAAGGTGTATATCGCTCATCGGCAAAGAACGCCATGCGTATTGCTCGGACAGAGACCAACATCGCATACCGCAGGGCTGACAATACACGCTGGCAGCAGATGGACTTCGTAATAGGTCAGGAAATACACCTGTCACGCAACCACCCTGTAACCGATATCTGTGACACACTTGCCGGAAGATACCCGAAAAACTTTGTCTTTGACGGATGGCATCCGCAATGCTTCTGCTATGTAGTTCCTGTTATGCTATCAGAAAAAGAGATGATGGCTTTGCAGCAGGCGAAACTGAACGGAGAGGATTATGACATTTCAGGCAAAGCCATTACCGATATACCTGATAACTTCAAATCATGGGCGATTGACAATGCAGAACGCATAGAGAGGGCAAAAGAACGTGGTACGTTGCCTTATTTCATCAGGAACAATAAGAAAACCGTTGACAGGATTATCAATCCCCCTACGGCTTTGGAAACAGCCAAAGAACGCCATGCTGCAAGGACACCCGAACAAATCAGGGACATCAAACGCCGTTGGACTTTGCGAAACGCAGAAATCAGGCATGTAAACAGGACACCTGAACAAGAGGAAGCCATACTCAAGGCATGGAACGACCGAAAAGCCACACGCAAATACGGCCAGAGTATTCTATCATACATGGGAGACATCTCGGACGTTGATACATCGGCATTGCGCAAAGCACTCAACGGAGGGAACACGGAAGCTGTACTCAAAGAGGCTCGTAACCTGAAAGCAATCGGTAAGGACATTCTCGGTTTGACCTATCTCGACAACCCGATGCAGGTTGCCCGTCAGTTCTCAATGGCAGAAGCAAAGGCTGTCAATGAAGCCGTACAGAAGAAGCTGGAGGGCTGGGCTGGTCTCTCTTTGGAGAAACAGAAATCCAAACTGTCGTTTGAGATAGACTGGGTGCAGAAGCATCAGAAATACTCCACATGGGAGGTGGCACAGAACGCCTACAAGAAACAGCTTGAAAAGGTGTCGGATGCCCTCGATTGGGATAACATCGGCAACGAGTTCAAGAGCATCAGCAGCTTCAAAACGAAATCGCAGCCGTATCTTGATCTTGTGGCGAAATTGCAGGATGCCATCTCCAGCAAGGACAAGCCTGCTGCACAGCAGACTATATTTGACATCAAGAAGAAACGGGAACAGCTCGACAAAGCGGCGGCACAACGGAACGCCAAAAAGCTATTCGGGAAAGGTCAATCAACAACCTTTGATGAGAGTGCATATACCAAAGAACGAAAGGATAAGGCTATATGGTGTAAGACATCCAGCAGTTCTGTAAACAAGTTCAAGGGCAAAGCGGATGAGATATACAATGCAGCTTCAAAAGACGAACAGGATGCTGCTTGGAGATACACTTCGGGAAGTGGATATGTAAACAGGCCGTTGAGAGGATATGACGGTGCATGGGGTAAATCCAACTTCAAGGGCATAGGGAACGTGCCTCTTGACAACGAAAATCCATTAGCACTGAAAGATATTGACAATCTGACAAACCTTATCAACAAATCAACCTACGATAAGGATATTTGGTTACAGCGTGGAGTTGATGATGGTGGATTAGCTGGATTCCTGCAACTTGAATCGTTGGACGAAAGTAGACTGAACGCCCTTGTCGGACAAAGCATTACTGATACCGCATTTATGAGTTGCGGAGCGGCAAAAGGTACAGGGTTTGGCGGCAATATAATAAACATCTACTGTCCGAAAGGAACGAAGATGCTCTATATTGACGGACGTTCCGCCTATGCTTCAGAGAACGAGATGCTGATACAAAGAAATACCCGATTTCGCATCACAAAGGTTGAGAAATCGGGATGGAGATACTTTATAGACGTTGAAGTGGTCGGTCAGATTTGACCTAAATACTGTTCTTTGTAGAATTTCTTAAATTCGGCGGGAGAACCTTCAAGCCAATACAAGAAACGGTTGTAAAGCATGGCTTTGAGAGTGGTAGGAACATCATCCTTGCTCTCAAAATCCTGTAAACCGTCTTTGACGTATTCGTCCCTGTAATCTACAAGTGTGGGACTTTCGTCAAGGAACATGTCAAGCCATTTCTTTTCATACTCCCAAAACTGAGCCTTACTGTCGTCTGCATAAGGGTTTTTCTGTTCACCCTTATAGTATCGGCATGAGGTCAATAATTCATCTCGTTTACTCATAGTTTGTTGTAGAATTTGGTTACCACGTTCTTCATCTCATCGGTAAGATATGACAACGCTATATCTTCCATGTATTCAGGAATGCCGTACATCGCTTCCGCAATACCTCCTGTTATCGCCCCTATCGTATCGCTGTCACCGCCAATCATCATAGCGTTTCGGATCGCTTCTTCAAAACTCGTGCTATTCAGGACACATGAAACTGACACAGGAACGGCGTTCATACATGTTTCATCAAACGGATTGGAGAACGGTACGAAGTTCGGTATTGCGCCGTACTCGCTTTTAATAAAGGCTTCCATATCCGCCTTGTTGTAGCCTTTACGCACCATCCAAATGCACAAGGCCGTAACCTGTGCGCCCTTGATACCCTCCGGGTGGTCATGGGTAATTTGGGCGGATTTTTCGGCTTCATTCATTACATCACCAAACTCGTTATCGAAATACAGCCCTATGGGGCTTACTCGCATCGCAGAGCCGTTGCCGAAACTGTAATAAGGTTGCGGATTATCTGAATGTACCCATTGTGCGAATGAGCCGCCATAGCCGCCCATAGGATTAGGAAATTTACGACACCACTCATGTACACTGTCCCGGTAGCTCTTGCCAGTCAAAATCGCATCAGCAACGGCAACGGTACAGATTGTGTCATCGGTAAACGAACACTCATTTGTGAACAGCTTGAAATTCTTGCTTCTTACATTGTTGAACTCGAAACGTGAGCCGACAATATCACCTATAATTGCTCCTAACATAGTTATTTTTATTGCGTTGAATGTTAATACAAAGGTACGGATTTTTTTTCAGGTACAGGTTTTAATAGTGGAAAAACTGCTGAGGTTTCGGTCCTCTTCCCGTTTTCTTCCTGATTAGCTCTCCCATGCGTATGATACATTTCCTGTTCTCGTATGGCTGTCTTGACAGGTCTTGCGTGTTTGTCAAAGACCTGTACCCTATACCGACCTGTGACGGTCTGAAAACCTCATATATGGCTGCTTGTGAACCGAAATAGAAGTGACGTTTACCGTCTATCGGCTCTTTCATCTCGACATGGTATATTTTACTCATCGTCTTCCTCCTTTCTTACAATTATCAGTTTACTACCCTCCGGCATCCTGAACGCCTTGTTGAACAGCTTCTGACATCTACGTGGTGGATTTATCCAACTTCTGTGATTTTCACCGAATACCGTGCAAAACCCCATTGAAGAATTACATCCAAGCCGTGAGCTTAGATAGGTATTGCCGCTGTTGAAGAACGGACACGTGCCGCAGCTTCCCGGTTTGTCATGGAATATTTCACCATTGATTGTTACCATTACTTTGCATCCCTTAATTGTTCGACTGTAACAGATATAACTCTCGCACACGCATAGAAAGCATTTGAGGTAAGCTGACGCTGCCATGCAGTGAAACGGGGCGACCAGCGAAAACCGTTATGCTTCAACTTTGAGATTGTTTCCTGATCCGGCTTTTCATCAAACAGGATTTGCAGCCTGTCCTCTGCATAGTTCTTTACAACCTTTCCACCATCGAACGCCAACTCAGCATCATCCCTGCCCCGTATTTCGCTTTCTCTTTTGATTGAAGCCTGCACTACTTCCGACAGCCTCCAAAACTTGTGACGGGCTGTGAATATCGGTTTCGGCAATGTTCCGTTAAGCTCCTTAATGTATTCTGTCGCTTTCTGTATTAAATCAGCCTTGCCGTTGTTGGCGATGCGCTCTAACTTGCCGTACAAACTTGAAATGAACAGGGAACGCATACTGTATTTGTTTACGCCCGTATCAATGTCTTTCAACGTGTTTGCAGTACTGATTATCTCCATTCGGAGACGCAGCCATTCTTCCGACCGCTTTTGTTCTTCCGGCTTGGCTTCTTCCATACGTCTGTTTATGGCTTTAATCGCCTTTACACGCCAATTCTCGAACTCGTTCAATGCATTATCATAGGCATTGTTAGCTTTATTATTTCTTGAAGTCGGGAAACGGGCTGGTCCTGTAATCATCGGGCTGAGTATCCGTGAATGTCTTTCGAATAACGTGCGTACCCACTCCCTAAATTTTTCCGTGTAGCGTTCTCGCTCCTCTCCCAGTATCTGTTTCAGATCATTTTGCAAGGTATCTTCATACGAATGGATATAAAACCTTGCACGTTCTTCGGGTGTATGGCTCGTACCCTCGAAAGCTCGGACAGCCAAATTCCACAAGTCCTCGAAATTTTCTTCATATCTCCATGAAACGACCTCCCATTTCGCCATTTCGGTATTGTCGTCATTCACGATGATATCATTGCCGATGATATGCGCTCTCTGTGAGCCGAAGAAGTTACGACTTACCTCATGTTCTCTGAACTTGAAAGTCAATACAGGTGCATCCGGGTTGTTTATTTCTCTTACTGTTGCTGCTCTGTGGCAGTTCTTCTTTGTCAAAATTGTAGTTTCCATATAAAAATTCAGTTGCGTTGAATTATTGTTTATTTAATCAGTTCTCCATTTTGTCCTATCCAAAGCATAGCGTCCTGTCCTTTGTAGTTGAAATCAAATGCTTTGTTCTTGGTATTATACCACCCCTCTAAGATTGTTCCCTCTTTAAGACCTCTAATCTCATCAAGGCAATGTTTGCCGAACTCGGTAGAAACCTTTACTACCGCCTTAGTTCTTTTTTGTGTATTAATCACATGGATCGCATAGCACATCATCATTTTATCTTCTTCAGTTCCCATGTTGAAAATACGCCCTACATAGTAATCACGTGCTTTCTCCGGGCTTAGATTTATCGGGGTAATAAATTCGTCTTTCTCGCCGTTGTCGGCTCTTAGAAACACCTGTACCGTTGTCCGTATCATAATCTTGCCCATTCTTCAAATGTTATGTAATATCCGGTTCTGATGAAAAGCATATCGCCCGAACCGTCATCCCACCAATCATTGCAATGGGAAATGTATCTGCCTATTTGGTTATTGTGTGCAGGGCACAACTTCTTGTATATTGACTTAAACATCGTGGAAACAATACGACCTTTGAAGTGTCCGGCAAGGTGCGCATCATTGGTGCAATATCCGTACATTGATACTGTCTCTATTTTACCGTTTTCATCCAAGAACTCCCAATCCGAGCTTCCCCATCCTCCCTCATTGATAGTATCTTTAAGGAGTTGTTTTTCGTCAGCCGTAAGAGCTGAAACTATCTGCTCAACTTGTTGCATTGTTGCTCTCATATCCGTTTTTATTTGCTGGTTAATAATTAGCTATTCGTTGTTTGGTATTTGCTACAAAGGTCTTGTTTGACCCTTTGAGGTTGATTTCTCCCAAGTTTTCCCAATCCCCGTTAGCCCATGTCTTTGTTATGCAAGAACCTTTGTACTTATCAAGATTGGCTTTGATGAGCTTTTTTGCAGGAGCAAGAGAGTAGAATATAAACGTATCTTTCCATTCCTCACACTCTACACCGTATTCCCATTTCTTCAACTCTTTGTTAAACCTGTCGCCTGTATAAGTGTGCTTTACAGGTTCACTAAAATAAACTGTGTACTGTTTCATAGTCATTCCTCCGATAATGCCGTTATAAGTTCATTGTATTCCGCCAAAGTAGCCACGACTATTGCAATAGTATCGCTGTCGTTCCAGACGTCAAGCGATGAAAGTTTGCAGATAGCGTTACCTATTGCCGCTTGTCTGCTTTTCAAGTCATATCCGTAACCGTCTGTATTTCGTATTTCATTCACCAATTCGATTGACTTTCTACTCAATGAAAAATTCTCCATTGAACATAGCCGATTTAATTTTCTTAAAGTTGTTTCCATACTAATATATTATTAAATTGTTTTGTTAATTATCAAATCGCTTTTTCGCTATTTAACGCAATACCTGTATCTCATCTAATAGTTTTCTGACTTCATCCCAGATACTTTCGGTTTTACAGCATCCTCCTTTCGGCTGTTTGATTGGGTGTGCCAATTTTTCGGACAGCTTTATAAGGATGTTTGCAAGTTTTTTTCGTTCTTCATAGAGGGTGCGCACTTGCACCGTTTTACGCTCCACTTCTTTCAATACCGCAGGATTCTCTACCCATAACCTACAAAATGCGTCTTTTTCAAGGTCAGTGTTCATGTAGGTTTCCTCTATTGTCTTGTAATCTTCCGCTGTTACTTTTAATCCCGTGCGTTCCTCAAATTCTTTCTGTGTCATATCATTCCGATTTTTTATTTACTATTGCATTCAATATTGTTTCGTTGATTGGTGTCATAATTTTGTTATAGTAAAATTTCAACGATGCAAATTTAAGCATAACAAAATTAACAACCAAACAAAAAAGCAATTATTTTTCAGTTTTGATAAAATTTACCCCGAAACTATTTTGTCAAAGCAAAATTCTTCCTACCTTTGCAAGCAGGTAAACAATTTAATTATAACTAAATATGTTGCGGATAAAAGAAATAATAAAAGCCAAAGGAATTACCGCAAAAGAGCTTGCGGCAAAAATTGGTATCAGTGAGGGGGCGTTATCCCTTGCTATTAACGGAAATCCAACGGTCGAAACACTTGTAAAAATCGCCTCCGCCTTGGGCGTGTCAGTATCTGAATTGTTTGACGCTCCGAAAGAGGGGGTTATCCATTGCCCGAACTGTGGAACGGAACTCAAAATAAAGATTGAATAACCTTGCATCATCTTTCCTTTCGTTGTGGGGTGGAGCTTGCGCCCTACCCCTTGTTTATTCTTTACGGTTTCAATATCTCGATTAACATTTCCTTATCTGCCTCCCACAGGTTGAAGCCTCGTTCAATCTTGCGCCTCAGATACTCCCTTTCTCCAAGCATTAATATTGCCCTATTTCGTAGATCGGTTGAGCTGCATTTCTCTGCCTGTTCAATCAGGAAGTTTTCAAGGCTCTTGCGTTCATCGAACAACTCTCGCACTAAAACCGTTTTGCACTCAATCTCTTTCAACGCTGCCGGGTTCTTCATCCACAGGCTGCAAAACAAATCCTTGTCTATGTCCGTGTTCATGTAGCATTGCTCAACCTCTGTGTAGTCGCCTACCTTTAGTTTTAGCCCGGTGCGGTCTTCAAATTCTTTCTGTGTCATATCCTTTGTTTTATTAGTTCGATATTATCATGTCGTTTGTTTTACTGCAAAGATACATCTTAATATCGCATATTCAAATAAAAAATGATATTTTATTATCGTTTTTATATTATTTAACGATGCTATAATATCGTGTTATGTAAAAAAAACTACATTTGCATATACGATTATAATATATTTATGGAGCTAAAAGTAAAAGACCTTATTAAGCAAAAAGGTATGACTATGCAGCAATTTGCTGAAATGTTGGGTGTAACACGAGATACTCTAACAAGAAACATTAACGGAAATCCCACGTTAGAAACTTTAATACGTATTGCAAATGCTTTAGGGGTAGATATTACAGAACTATTTGTAAAGAATACCTCTGATTCCGAAGTAAATGGCTATGTTAAAGTGAAAGAGATACTTTACGAAGTTCATTCATTCGAAGATTTGGAGAAACTATTAAAATTAAAATAACAATGGGATTTTTTGATTTTCTGAAACATAAAGAACTTACTGAAATAACACTTTTGAAAAAAGACCTTGAATCAGCAAAAGAGAAATAGAATAAAATTACGTTGTTCCTATTGTGGAAAAGATGTAAAGTTAAACACTGAAAAATAATTGAATTATGGCACTTATAGAATGTCCCGAATGCAAGAAGCAAATCAGTGATAAGGCTGTTTCTTGCCCAAATTGCGGCTATCCATTGAAACAACAGCACACGAATAATGCAGATGAGAATGAGTACCTGTGCTGTCCGAAATGCCATTCCAAAGAGTTGCATTCAGAGCATCAAGGCTTCAGCGGTGGAAAGGCGTTAGCTGGTGCAGTGCTTACAGGAGGCATTGGCATATTGGCTGGCACTATCGGAAGCAAAGAAGTAAGGATAACCTGTCTTAAATGTGGACACCATTTCAAAGCCGGAGAAGCACTCATAGAGAAAGGCGATACGGCAAAAAATGAAATGGAAGCTAAAATAGTGGACTTTCTGAAACAGGACAAGCTGGTTAATGCCCTTGAATTGTACCGAAAAGAAACGCATCAGGGCTTCAAACAGTCTATGGACTATATCCACGCTGTAGCATACAAACATAATATCGAAATAAAGCAGGATAAAAGCTCTATCAATGTCGGTAAAATCATCCTTATTTTGGTATGTATAGGCGTTATAGTCTTTTTCGTCTTTCGGATTTTGAGAAATTATTTCGGGATAGGTTTATAAACAATCAATATAGAAAATTATGGATCAGGAATTACAAACCATATTACAGGAATGCGACACGCTGAAAGCCCGTCTTTCGGCAATGCGCCCCTTGCCTGTTGAGGCTCTGAAAAAGATTGAGGACGCTCTGGCCATAGAATACACCTATGAGAGCAACCGTATCGAGGGGAACACGCTCACGCTTCAGGAAACGGAGCTTGTGGTAAACGAGGGCGTGACCATTTCGGGAAAATCCATGCGTGAACACTTGGAGGCGATAAACCATGCGGAAGCGATAGACTACATCAAGGACTTTGCAAAACAGAACATCGAGATAAGCGAACGTACGATAAAGGATATACACGCCCTTGTGCTGCATGGTATAAACAGAGAGAACGCCGGGAAATACCGTAACGTCCCCGTGATGATTTCAGGAAGCCGACACGTGCCGTCTCAACCTTTCCTCATAGAAAAGCAGATGGAGGACTTTATGATTAAGTTCCATGAAATGGAGGCTGAAAAGGTGCATCCTGTCCTGATAGCCGCTTATCTGCATGATGAGCTGGTGCGCATTCATCCGTTCATTGACGGCAACGGGCGCACGTCCCGGCTGCTGATGAACCTGTACCTGCTCCGCAAGGGCTACACGCTTGTAAACCTCAAAGGCTCTGACGATGCGAAAATAGGCTATTACAAGGCTTTGGAGGTTTCGCACGTTGAGAAACAGCCGGAAGCGTTCCAAAAACTCGTAGCGGAAGCAGAAAGGGCTTCTTTACAGCGGTATTTGTCTATATTGGGTGACACTGAACAATAAACATTTAGTTGATTGGTTATGATTTGCTTTCATTTTAATACCTTTGAAGTATCGGAAACATCCTGAATCTTTGTAAGATTTTATTAATTAATAACTTACAGAACAAATCGGAATCGATGTTGTTCCCTACAAAAAATCCTGCCATTGAGCAGGATTTTTTTTATTTATATATATGCTCAATAAGCACTTAATCAATGAAACATAAGGGTTGTATTTAATACCTGCAACCTTTGTGAGAAAAATTTCAAAAAAAATCCATTCAATCAACTAAAAAACAATAAATAACGCATTAATCCACTACTTATAAGATTAAAAAAATATATGTGCTTAATAAGCACATATATAGGATTTATGGTTATATTTGCACAAAGTACAAACGTTACATTGAAAATTTCAGAGTATGAAGAAGAAGTTATTAACGCTCCTGACCGGCAAATGCAAGGATATGGGGCTTACAGAAAAGGCACTCGGCGAGCTTGTAGAATTAGGCTCGGAGGGTCTTTCTGACGATGCTTCTGATGAAGACATCGTAAAAAAGGTGGATTCACTTGTGCCATTTGCAAAGGCTATGCAAGCGGAGATAACGAGGAAGACACAGAAAAAGCAATCAACCACGAAACAATCTACCGAAGAGGAAGAGGGTAACGGTGAGGGCGAGAACAAGGGCGGTAATGATGTCCCTGAATGGTTCAAAACTGAAATGCAGAAGCGAGACAAGCAGATTTCAGACCTCATTAAAGAGAATGAAACGCTCAAAGCGAATGAAACAAAGAAAAGCCGTTCGGAACAAATTGCAGCCAAAGCTAAGGAACTGGGCATTCCCGATTTTCTGATGAAGCGTTTTAGCATCGCTGACGATGCAGACATTGAAAAGGAACTGACGGAATATGCGCAAGACTTGGTAAACAACAAACTCATGTCAAAAGACAGTGCACATGAGTTAAGCAGTTCAGAAGAAGCTATGCGTAAAGAAGCCAAAGCGTGGGCGGAATCACTGCCAAACAACTAATTGTTTAACCCATTAAAAATTTGAAGCAATGGCTATCGAATTTAAGAAAACAGCTTTTTCGGGCAATACTCCTGTAATTTGGAGAGGAGAATGTAAGATGTTGCCCGGCGGCTTCAAGCCGAAACAGACCTTTCCTATCGGTACTGTATTGCGTAGAGGTCTGTTTATTCAGGTGGATTTTAACGACATGACCGCAGGTGTATTGAAGCTCGCAGAAGTTCAGACAGGAGGTTCAACCACAGCACCACGAGTTCCCAAAGGACATCTTTTCGCTGTCGGGGATAAGGTGCAGAAGTATGGCGATACCAAACATACCACCGTACAGAGCATTGATACCTCAAATGCCGACTATGATGTAATTACTTTGGCAGCAGAAATTACGGGATTGGCTGCAAAAGACATTCTGATTGAAAGTGACGGACAGGGAACAGCCAAACCTGCCTACATTCCAAATGCGGTTATCGGTGCAGACCTTGAATTTAAGGGTACAGGCATTCCGACCATTGATGCGGCTTACGAAGCTGTTGTCATGTTCAACCACCTTTCACACCCTATTCCTGCCGATTGGCAGCAAGGAATGTGCTTGAAGTCTAACCCTAACATTGTGTTAATTAAACAGTAAAGATTATGCCTCCTTTCTTGTATAGTTCAATTTTCGGCGAATTGACGAAAAACGTTCAAATTCGCTTTGACGCTGCATCCGAATTGAATAAAAAGCTCTTCGACAACGTGATTTTCGAGCGTTTCATGGACTGGGACACTCCTACAATCGGTCTTGACTTCGAGGAACTTATCGGGCAGTATAACTTGACTGTTGCCGCTCCGACTATTGGCGACAGCTCAAATGAAGCAATACTCGGCACTAACGGCTTGGAAACTCTCAAAGAGAAGATTATCAACCACGCCATCACGTTGCCTATGACCATTCAGGAATACCGTAAGGTGCTGCAAATCCTTGACAGCAAGTCAATCCCTGACAAACAGAAAAAACAGCAACTTATCACGATCATGTGGGGTAACGTGCAGACACCCGTCAAAGGCGTATTGGCAAAGTTGGATATGATTTTCTTGGGAGCTTTATCAAACGAGGGAGTGTTTACCCTTGATGAAAACACAAACCCTGAGGGCGGTGTACGTGGGTCTATCAAATTCAATCAGCCTGATGAAAACATCGCAAGTGCAAAGAAAGAATGGTCTGACGGAAACATTGATACCGTTGATTGTTTCGAGGACATTCAGGCAATCATAGATGCGGCTCAGGACAAGACGGTATTCGACAAAGCATTGTGCGCCCCGTCCCTTATCTCTTTCATGTGCCGCTCTAAGAAGATGAAGCAGATGATTTGGGGTACTGACAAATCATCACGCATGGTGCAGCTAAAGGACATCAACGAGTATATGTCACAGAACAGCTACCCGTTGTTTGAGCCTATCCGCAGACAGGTTATGATACAGAACGGTACTTCACGTACACCGTACACCCCTTGGAACGCCAAAAACATGGTATTTATCCCGGAGGGCAAACTGGGTATCGTGAAGAATGCTTATGCGAACAGCGAACTGAAAGCAGAGCCGGGCGTCGCTTATTCAAACTACGGTCGTATCCGTGTATCTCAATGGGGAGTCGGTGAAACTCAAAACTCAAAAGGCGTTGAGTTCACCAAAGCTGAAGCATACGCACTTCCTGTTATTACTGAAATGAACGGTATCTATACCCTCAAAACAAAAACCTAATATGGATAACCTGAAAGCATTGAGAAGTATATGCAACGCCATTTGCAACACGTTCTATCCCGACCGTGCGACAATGGAAATTATGTTGTTCAATGAGGGCATAAGCATTGATGCGGAAGCCACACCGAAAGACGTAAAACTCTTTCGTGTGGCTATACGTCTTGTCAAGGGCTACGTTGAAAGCAGCCGGAACGAAAACGGCGTTTCAATATCGGTCCGTGAAGATGCAATCAACGAGAACATCAGAATTTGGTGCAAGGATTACGGTCTTGATGCTGATGATTACCTGTTGTCGGTAAAGACGATTGAGAACGGTTCAAACTTATGGTAATGCTTTATGAGAACAAACGGATTTCTGCAATACGAGATTATCAAAAAAGGCTCTGACTTTGACAAGTACGGAGAACCTGTTACGGGGGCTTCTGTTGAATGGAGCGAGCCTATACCATGTTCCATTAAAACCAACAGCGACAACTGCAAAGGAAAGTACGAAGATGGGGAATTTCGCATGGCTTCTTTCACGGTCTTGATAGAAGAACAGGATTTCAACGCCAACCGAATACGGCTTGAACGCTCAGGCAGGGAACTTGGGGAATACCGAGTGCAGAACATCGAAGATTTGGAAGCATCAGGCAGAATTAAAATCACGTTATAATGGCATCGATTACCATACAAGGAAACAACTCCATACTTGGTATTGTAAAGAATATCAAGGTCAAGACGGACAACCTGAAAGAGCGTTGCGTTGAGATATTTTGCTACGTGGGCGAGCGTTGTGTTACGGAAGCCCGGAAAGCTGGAGAATACAATGACATCACGGGCAACCTGCGAAGCTCTATCGGTTATGTGGTCTTGCTAAATGGCAGGGCATACCAGTATGGCAAACCCAAAACGTATCGTGGTCGCCAAAAGGTCAAAAACTCCAAAGGAAGACTTGTAAGGAGCAAGGGGGACAACGGAGTGAAAGAGGGACAAGCCGTATTGGATAAACTTGCAGAAGAATTTACTGCAAAATACCCCAAAGGCATAGTCCTGATAGTGGCGGCAGGTATGAAATACGCTGTTTACGTGGAAGAAATACATAATTTGAACGTAACCGCATCGGCTGAATTGCTTGCCGATGAATTAGTGCCACGCCTTTTATTGCAACTCGGATTTAAGAAAGTATAGTATGGCAACGAAAACGGAGAAACGCATAGAACGTGATTTTTACGAGTTTGTTTGCAATAGCGAACTTGCAAAATCAATATCCGGCACGATTTACCGCAAAGGTATGAGACCGACCGATTCCGACAAGGAAGACATCGTAGTGAAATTTCTTGCCGGGTTGGACGAACAGGTACAAAGCGGTATCATGGTGCTGAATATCTATGTACCAGACACGACCATACGAAGCACGGGCGCAAAGGTGGAAGACATCAAGCGCATAGACGAGTTGGAGAAACTTGCGCTGTCATTTGTTGAGAACAACGACAGCAACGAATACGACCTGTCAAAAGACGGTACGCCTAAATCATTGGAAGCAGAGGGCATAGAGCAACATTTCATTCAGGTAAGAATAAAGTACAGAAGAATAACAATTTAATTCTCAAAGAATATGGCAAAGAAAGTAATCATGTCGTGGTCAAAGTGCAAGATTGAATTTGGAAAGACAGGTGCAGATGAAGCGATGGCTACCGAACTCTTCAACATCGGCACGATCAAGGACAAAAGTACCTCCATGACCACAGAGGATGGAGACACCTTGCAAGCGGTTGCTACCGGGGGTATAGTGGTATCAGAGGAAGAGGGAGAACCTCAAGTAAGCATTACCACCCGTATCATGGAAATGGACTTTGATACGGAAAGCAAGCTGACGGGAGCAGAGAAATCCGGAGCGTCAGGAAGTGAAACACTGAAAGTGACAACCAATGTCATAGCTGACGACTACTCATTGAAGCTGACCCCTAAAAATATCGGGGCAACGGGAATCAAGGCAAGACGTACTCATATCTCTTTCCGTCCCGGATCTTCAGAGGAAGAAGGGCAGTATGTAGACGTCACGTTCAAAATCCTTGCGTGTGAAGACGGTGAACTTTACACCAAGTTCAAGGTTGCGGCTGATGATTGGGCCAAGACAATACAAGCGTCACCCGCCAGCCTCGATTTTGAATCTACGGTGGATAGTACAGGAAAAAAGTTCACAGTATCGCCATCCGGCATCAACGCCACAGCCCAGTCTGACCAGTCGTGGGCGAAAGTTGTCATGAGCGGGGATATAGGAACTGTGACAACCACCGCCGCAAACAGTACCGGGTCTGACCGCACGGCCAATATCACGGTAACTGCCGGAAACCTTACGACTAAGGTAACCGTAAAGCAGAAGAAAGCGGCATCGTAGGATAATTGACGAGTGGAAAGACACCCCTTTGCTGTTCGGTAGGATAGAACAGCCATTCGGAGGGTTGGCAGAGTGGTTTATTGCACCTCATTGCTAACGAGGCGTGCGGAAACGCACCGGAGGTTCGAATCCCCCACTCTCCGCTAATTTTTAATACAGACAGTTATGACAGAACAAACCATTGAAAGCAAAGTCGCATCGGCTATTCTTGAAAGACCTATCGCAACGATAGAGTTAGATGGGGTAACATACAACATTGCACCACCATCTATTGCGACATTGATATTAGTATCTGAAATCGTATCTACACTTCCACAGGTTGAGCCGATAAGTAGAGATAATATTACTTCGTTTGTCTTGCATAATGCAAAGGACTACCGTATGCTTGGAGACATTGTAGCGGTACTTATTTTAGGTGCAAAAGGTTTAACGAATACTGTAACCCGAAAGGTCATAAGAAAGCGTTTCTTTGGGCTAATAAAAAGCGAAACGGAAGAAACTGTAACTATTGACAGGAAAGCAGAGTTATCAAAAATCATTTTGGATAACATTCGCCCGTCCGTAATGTTGAACATCATTATCCGCAGGCTTAACGACTTGGAGATTGGCGATTTTTTCGGTATTACCACTTCCCTAAGCGAAATAAATCTTCTAAAACCGACAAAGGAAGTGGAGAACTAAACGACAGCATTTGGGCTACCGTACTTGGGATAGCAAAGACTTTCGGAATAACGGAAAAACGAGCCCTGTACGACATCAGTTACACGAATGCCATCATGTATACTCGTACCGTTCCGATGTATGTAGACAAGAGCGAAAGCGAAGAACACCCCCTATATGATGATACACTCGATGCAAACAATGTGGATAATTTCAATGATTTTGAAGATGAGCAAATAATAAGGGTATGAGTGATAAAGAAAGATTAGCCTATGCAATAACTCTTGATACGGCACAGTTGGAAGCGGCAGCGAAAAAAGCATCCAACGAGTTCAAGAACATAGGCGGCAATATAGAGAACGAGAGCAGGCGTATCGACAGCGCAATGAGGACTATCGGTACTGCCGCCGCAGCATACTTCTCCGTTACCGCCCTGACGAACTTTGCACGTAGCGTTGTGCAGGTCAGGGGCGAAATCGAGTCGCTTGAAATCTCCTTTGCCACCCTGCTCGGCTCGACAGACAAAGCCAAAGAGCTGTTCGGTGCTATCCGTGATTTCGAGGTAAAGACACCTATGACGCTCGAACCTCTTGCCAAAGGCGCACAGACACTTCTCGGTTTCGGCGTGGCGGCTGAAAAAGTAATGCCAATCCTGAAACAAATCGGCGACATCTCTATGGGCAATGCCGAGCGTTTCCAGTCCCTTGTGCTGGCTTTTGCACAGGCATCGGCTAACGGCAAGCTCATGGGTCAAGACCTGCTGCAGATGGTAAATGCAGGTTTCAACCCGTTAAACCAAATGTCAAAGGACACGGGAAAGAGTATCGCAGAGCTACGGGATGAAATGTCGCAGGGCGCAATATCCGCAGAAGACATGGAAAAAGCCTTTGCTTCTGCAACGGCAGAGGGCGGTCAGTTCTACGGTATGCTCGAAAAGCAATCGGAGGGCATAAACGGTGCGTTATCCAACTTGGAGGGCGCATGGAACTCAATGCTCAACGAGATTGGAAGCAGCCAGCAGAGCGTGTTCGTAAGCGGTGTGAACCTGCTTACTAATATGGTAGAGCATTACGATGTGTTTATGAACGCCATATTGTCTGTTGCAGCCGCATACGGGAGTTACAAAGCCGCTCTCATGGCTGTATGGGTGGTGGAAAAGGCACGAAACCTTACCGATAACATACGCCTCATTATGATGTTCCGAAAGGAAATGACACTTCTCACGGCTGCACAACAGGCATTCAACATCACGGCTTGGGCAAACCCATACGTATTGCTCGCAGCCGCTATTATCGGGGTAGTTACGGCTTTGGTACTGTTTACTGACAATGCCACCAATGCGGAAGAAGCACAGGTTAAGCTGAATGAAGAAAGCGATGAATACCGCAAGAAATTGGACGAACAACGTAAGTCCATAGAGGACTACATTAATATCATCAGGGACAAGACAGAAACCGATTATTCGCAGATAGCAGCGTATGAACGGTTAAAGGCACTATGCCCGGAACTGACCAACGAATACACCATGCAGGAATTGGCAACCGCCAATCTTGCAACCACAACAAAGAAACTGAATGAAATACAGGAGCAACAAGAATACCAACATAAGATTGATGAACTAAAAAAATATAAATCCTTGCTTGAAAATATCAAAGCGGCAGAAGAGGATTGGACTAAATTATCAGAAGATAATGCCGACCTGTTGCGCTCAGTATTTGGTACAGGGTTACTTAAAAACAAGCAAGAGCAGGTGCAAGAATACGTAAACGGTTTGCAAAAGAATGTAGATGAAATGAACCGTTTGCGTAAAGAAGCCGAATATAACGCATTACCGCTTGAAACCAAACTTGAATTTGCAATCAAAGATCGTGATAAAATCAAAACCGAATTTGAAAAGGTCAAGAAAGAATTTGAGGAACAGCAGAAAAAGGCTGAAAGCAAATTTGGTCTGTGGAACGTGGATATATTCCTGAATCTACATTTCAAAAATTTGCAGGATAGCCTGAAAAACGCAGATGCAAAGGTAGCTGCACTGCAATCGCAGAAAGCAACCCAAACCACATTCAAGCAGGATTATGAAGCAGCTAAAAAGGCCTGGGAAAACGCTAAGGCTGAACTTGAAAAGATTAACAAGGACAGGCAGAATTATACTTCCCAACAATACGAGGACGCTAAAGCCGCATACGACACGGCAGAGAAAGCGTACAAAGACCTCGGAGGTGATACAAAAGAGAATGACAATCTCAAAAAGACCGCAGAGGAACGCAAAAAGATACTTGAAGACATCGCCAAACAGCGTCAGCAGTTGTTGAACGACATTTCAGATGTAGAGACAGCCGCCCTGCAGGATGGCTTAAAGAAAAGACTTCAAGAAATCGAAAACCGGCGTACACAGACTTTGGCTGCTATTGACCGAGAAGAAGCCGCCCTTGCAAAGAAATTAGATAAAGTCGGCCAGACACTTTCGGAAAGCGACAAGCAGGGCTTTCAAGCAAAACGTGATGCTGCAAACGCCAACGCCACACAAGAAACCCGGAAAGCCGAAGAAGAAAATGCGTCCTACATCAAAGGTCTGTACGAGAATTTGGCAGATGTTTTCATGTCAGAGGAAGAGCGTAAGGTAAACGCCATAAAACGTACTTATCAGGAACAGCGAAAGCAACTCGGTAAAGACCTTGCAGGGGGCAATATCAATCAGGAACAATATAATGACCTGTCCGGCAAAATAAACGCCGCAGAAGCAAAGGAAATGACCGATTATTGGCTTTCCACATACGGTACTTACTATCAAAAACGCGAGCGACTTGCACAGGAATGGGAAGCACGTATAGCGAAAATCCCGGCTGAATTTCAGGAAGAAGCAATGCGTCAATACAAGGAGGCTTTGTCAAACCTTGATATTGAAGCGAACAAAAGTACTTCTGCTATCAGTCAGCTGTTCGGGGACATGAGGGATAAGACCATCAACGAACTTGACGCTATTAATGAAAGAGGACAGGCAGCGTTGGAGTTTCTCAAATCGGGAGAATGGGACGAAGATAAAGGCAAGCAGTTCGGTATCACCAAAGAAACGTTTGATACATGGAGCAGGTCTCCTGAAAAACTGAAACACATATCAGACGCTCTCCGTGACAACAAAAGGGCGGCAGATGAATTACGTCCGGCATACGAAAAGATAGCGGACGGGCTAAAAAAGTTGTTTAATTCAGGTAACGATACAAAAAAACTGAATGAGGCTTTAGCTGATATTCAAGAGGGATTGAATGAAATCATGCAGGTCGGATCTTTCTTATCCGATACATTTTCCGATCTCGGAGACGCTTTCGGTTCTGATGCCTTATCCGGAATTGCTGAAGGTATAAACGTGGCTATGGATGCGGCCAACTCTGCAATGTCAGGTGCAGCAGCAGGTGCGATGTTCGGTCCTATCGGCGCAGCAGCAGGTGCGGCAGTAGGTCTTGTAAGTTCTCTCGTTTCTTCAATAGCGCAGATACACGATGCCAAGATAGAGAAAAACATACAGCGGCTACAGGAACAAGTAGATACGCTGGAAACATCATACGAAGACCTCGACCGGGCAATAGAAAAGGCTTATTCTTCCGATGCTTCAAAACTTATTGAACAGCAGAATACGTTGCTTGAACAGCAGAAAGTACTCATTGAACAGCAGATACGAGAGGAGCAAGACAAGAAAGATACAGACGATGAGCGCATAAAGGAGTGGCAGGATAAACTGCATGAGATTGACATTGCTATTGCGGACAACAAGGAAAAAATGCTTGACGCAATATTCGGAGAGGACGTGCAAACGGCGATAGATCGTTTTGCAGAAGCGTGGGCAGAAGCATTGGCTTCAGGAGAGAAGCCCGTGAATTCGCTAAAAGACGCTATAAAGGATATGGCGAAAAATAGCGTTATGGAACAAATCAAGCAATATATTTCCAATGAGGGCATGATGGATGTAATCCGAGGTGAGCTGAAATGGCAGTTGGAAACCAATAACGGAAAACTTACCGAAAAAGGATACGAGGCGTTGATGCGTGACGCTGAAGAATACGAAAAAATGCTGAAAGAGAAATTCGGTTGGGCGGATTATCTGTTTAAGGATAATGAAGAAGATGCAGAGCGTAAGGGTACGAAAAAAGGCATTGCCACAGCGTCACAGGACAGCGTGGACGAAAACAATGCCCGTCTTACTACCATACAGGGACATACATTTTCCATTATGGATGGGCTAAACACGTTAAATGTTACGGCCAACCGGATGCTTGAACATCTTGCCGGAATTGAAAGCAATACGGCAGGTACAAACGAGCGATTGGACGAAACAAATGTCAAAATTGACGGAATGGATAGAAAGATAAACAGGATGTCCGACACACTTGAAGATATCAATACAAAGGGTTTGAAATTAAAAAAATAATAACGATGGATGAGCTTATAAACGATACTTGGAAACAATGGAAAACCGCTAAGTCAGCGGCTCAATCCTTATGCAATAAAACAGCCCGTTACGATATGGCAGAGAAGCTCGGAGCGTGTTCCATGTTCACGGGAAACGAGGATTTGGAAGAATTGGTAAAACTGATGTTCACTCCCCGGGGAGTTGAATTTATGACAAAATACAATTTCCCCGACCTTGAGACTTTCCGAAAGTTCAAGAAGTACCACCCTGAACGGTTTGGAGTGTACATCGATTGCGGTAAAATTTCGCTTACGGAGGTTCGCCGAGCTTTTCTGGTGGGTAACACCTCAGCAACAGCGAACTATCGTGAAACGGCAGGGAATCGCCTCTATCTGATGCACGGAGCGACTGCTTCCGTTACTGCTTCCGGGTATTCTGTTGTGAAAGTGGAAAAGGATGCTTCATCAAACATAGATTGTTCAATTAACGACCATGCAAAAGTGTTATGGTAGGAAAGTTACTCATCGATGAAAAGGATGCGTTTCTCGAATACGGGGTATTTGTAGAGCAGTATGGATATAAGGCTCTGATACAGATGCCGCCGTTCAAGAGTATAGACAGCACGGAATGGCCGGAATATGACGGGGCGGAATATGATCTTTCAAAACCCGTACTTGACACAAGGACATTCCCCATACCGTTCTGCACCATAGACAACAGCCGACATGACAAATTGTTTTTGCACCTTTCCGATACGGTATACCATGATTTCGTATTTACGGATTTGAAAAAGGAGTACAGACTAAGGCTCGTAAACAATAGTTCTCTGTCTTTCGGAATACGGATTGGAAAACTCACATTGTCTTTTGCAGATGATTTTCCCTCTGTAACGATAACCGAACCTTACGACTTAGGGGCAGCTGACGTTTGGCAAAGAGGATATGAATTAGACGAAGTGGATTTTTCGAGATTCGGCATTTTTGTCTTGAATGGAACAGATGACAATCTAAGGAAAATTTCAAATGTAAGGCAAAATCTTATCATAAGTCCGAAAACGGAAAACGGGATAATATATGACGATGGGAAAGTCCTGTATAAGGCAAGGGATGTAACGTTGAAACTGTTTATCCGGTCAGAAGATATATTGACTTTTTGGGTACGGTGGAATGCTCTGTTTTCCGCACTTGTAAAACCGGAAGAAAGAGTGCTGAATGTTCGGACGCTCAAAAAACAGTACCGTTGCTTCTATAAAAGCAATTCGGTATCAAAATTTGAAATTTTAAAGAACGGACATGTATGGTGTGAGTTTTCTGTCACTCTCACGTTGTCCGGTATACAAAATAAAGATGACTAATTTTTAAACAATAAAACTATGGCTCAAAAAGGTTACATCAGCGAATTCATGAACGGCGGACGTATAGTTTCGCACGGGAAAATAGAAAGTCTTGAATCCGGATTCAGACTGCCAAACGGAACTCCGTTTTCAATCTATATCAGGCCAAAGAACAGTGAGAATACATCATCTTTAGACATTGTACTGAATGTAAAATGCTATCAAGATGACGAATTTTCCGATGCTCCTGTGGCTTTTAACGACTGGTCTCCAATGGCGATCACGGAAATTGCTCCCAATAATGACATTCTCGAAACGTGCGACCTCTATTGGGGAAGCGGTTCTTATATTCAAATTTCATAGACATGATAAATTCAATATTAATATCTATTGGCAGGAAAAAGGCTCGTTCCTCTTTGAAATACCGTGAACTACAATCCACTACTGCCTCCATGCCGTTTA
>OAXJ01000122.1_pt1 | contig 93386 bp, 94 predicted proteins | sample 1517241 | NCBI WGS metagenome assembly OAXJ01 (sample SAMEA2580293, study PRJEB22360) | human gut metagenome | biome: human gut; feature: human-associated habitat; material: faeces | place: Denmark | collected 2008/2010 | reverse complement strand
CTCGACACACGCACCTGAAACGTGCGCGTCTACCAATTCCGCCACCTGGGCATTATCAGTCATCCAGACAAAAACAAAAAAAATGAGCGGAAAACGAGACTCGAACTCGCGACCCTAACCTTGGCAAGGTTATGCTCTACCAACTGAGCTATTTCCGCGTTATGATAATCGTGTGAAGAGGAGGAGACTCGAACTCCCACAACATTTCTGTCACTACCACCTCAAAGTAGCGCGTCTACCAATTCCGCCACCTCTCCATACTATCTCATACTTTCAAAGAACTAAAACTTGCCTCACCTAATGTGCCCAGAACAGGACTCGAACCTGCATGCCTCTCGACACACGCACCTGAAACGTGCGCGTCTACCAATTCCGCCACCTGGGCATTAGGTAATTGCAATCTATGTACTTGAGCGGAAAACGAGACTCGAACTCGCGACCCTAACCTTGGCAAGGTTATGCTCTACCAACTGAGCTATTTCCGCGTTTGCGGTTGCAAAGGTAGATATTTTCTCCAAACCTGCAAACATTCTACTTATTTTTTTCGCGAAGAAAAATACACATTTACCATACGAAAGCGGCAGACTTTTGATTATCAACTCATTCTGTCGCGATAATCCTCATAAGAAAATTGCTTGAAAATGTCAGCTTTCCTCTCTTTGGTCCACATAGCAATAGCAGGATGGTGAATCCCATTGAACATATTTGTTTTCACCATGGTATAATGTATCATGTCTTCGAAAACAATACGCTCTCCGATTTGCAATTCATGGTCGAAGCTCCAGTCGCCCATATAGTCACCACTCAAACATGAATTTCCACCTAGGCGATACACATGACAACCACCATTATTTCCTATTTCAGCGCCACGTACGGCAGGCTGGTAAGGCATTTCAAGACAGTCGGGCATATGACAGGTAAAACTCACATTAAGAATGGCAGTACGGATACCACGACTTACTACAATATCTACTACTTCAGAAACCAATACGCCGGTTTGCCAAGTAAAGGCAGAACCTGGTTCAAGGATAATACGCAAATGAGGATAACGAGCACGCAAATCTTTCAGCAGTTGAATAAGATGCTCCACGTCATAATCTTTACGCGTCATCAGATGACCACCTCCCAGATTCAACCACTTGATTTGCGGAAACCAGCGAGAGAATTTTGCTTCCAAATGTTTTAATGTCCGTTCCAGTTCATAAGATGAAGATTCGCAATGACAATGACAATGGAAACCTTCAATACCTTGCGGCAGAACCTCAGTCAATAAATCCGCCGTCATACCGAAACGGGTGCCGGGAGCACAGGGATTATAAAGTTCCGTTTCCACTTCGGAATATTCCGGATTGATGCGAATACCGCAAGAAATGCCACTTCCCTCTTTCACTACCTCTGGATAAAAACGACAGAACTGCGACAAAGAATTAAAAGTTATATGACTACTACAACGCATGATTTCAGGAAAATCAGCTTCCGTATAAGCGGGAGAATAAGTATGTGCCTTACTGCCGAATTCTTCCAGTGCCAGACGTGCCTCGTAAACAGAACTTGCTGTAGAATGCTCTATGTACTCCCTAAATATAGGAAACGAGCGCCACATAGCAAAAGACTTAAATGCCAGAATGATCTCTACTCCAGCACGGTCAGCAACACTTTTTATGAGAGTGAGGTTCTTTCTCAACAATTCTTCATCCATGATATAGCACGGAGAAGGAAAACAATTGAAATCTATCATATTTTCTTTTTTAACCAATGATCTTAAAACGGGCAAAGCGCAATAAAAGTTGTTTGTCGCCCGCATTTTTGAAGTGAATGGTAGCTTTGGCATTATCGCCCTGACCTTCCACTTTCATCACTTCTCCCAGACCGAAACGTTCATGCTCGATCAGTTGTCCCGGCTGCACAGCCATTACAGAAGCAGAGGTGGGTGTAGAAGAAGAGGTTGCCGGAGTCACCCGTTTCAGATTGCGCGGAACGCTTGGAGCTATAATCTGCTGTTTGGAACGCTGCGGAGTTTCTTTTTCCGTATTATACAATGATTCACGAACATGAGGTGAGCGAGAGAAACCGCCGCTATGTTCCCTACGGAAAGATCCGGCCTCTTCATCAATTTTACTACCAATCCCTGCGTCCTGAGGCAAGCGGAGGAAGCGGATGTCGATATCTTTCAGAAAACGACTGGGGCTACCAAATTCCATTTTCCCATAACGGAAACGAGTACGTGCATACGAAAGGAAACAATGTTCTTCTGCGCGAGTGATAGCCACATAAAACAAACGCCTCTCCTCTTCCAGCGCACGGGGAGAATCTCCGACCATACTACTAGGAAAAAGATTTTCTTCCATTCCCACCACAAATACATTTCTAAATTCCAGCCCTTTGGCAGAATGAACGGTCATAAGCGTTATTTTCTCATCATCCCCATTGTCCGAGTCCTGATCAGTCAGCAATGATACTTCCGATAAAAAGTCCGTCAATGAAATATTCAGATTACCCTCTTCCATGCGCAAAGCACAGAAATCGCTCATACCATTCACTAATTCCTCAATATTCTCTTTGCGACTAAGATTTTCCGGTGAATTATCTTGGCAGACGTCATTAATAATGCCGGACTGACGGATGATTTCCGTACCAATCTCATAGGCATTTTTCTCCACTGTTCCTTCTATAAATCCACCAATCAGGTCACGGAAGATTTGCAATTTAGAGTGCGTGCCTTTATTGAAATTCAATCCGTATGTCAGCGGCTCACAAAGCACAGCCCAAAGACTGATATTGTTTTCCGTAGCAGCAGTAATAATTTTACCTACTGTCGTATCTCCGATACCACGGGCCGGATAATTGATAATACGCTTGAATGCTTCTTCATCATTAGGATTGACCACCAGCCGGAAGTAAGCTATCACATCCTTAATCTCTTTACGCTGATAGAAGGATAGACCGCCATAAATGCGATAAGGCATACCCCGCTTACGCATAGCTTCCTCAAATACACGGCTCTGCGCATTGGTCCGATAAAGTATGGCAAAATCCGAATAGGCATAATTCTCCGAACGGCGCAACTCAGCAATCTTATTGACTACAATATCTCCTTCTTCCACATCACTATATGCCTGAAACACCCCGATGGCTTCCCCTTTCTCCTTTTCAGAGAAGACCTCCTTGCGTATCTGTCTCTCATTCTTTTCAATCAGGCTGTTGGCAGCACAGACAATAGTTTGCGTAGACCGATAGTTCTGTTCCAGCTTGAATACTTTCGTATTAGGATACACTTTTGTAAAATACAATATATTGTCAATATCTGCTCCCCGGAAAGAATAGATACTCTGCGCATCATCCCCTACCACACACACATGCTGATGATCTTTTGCCAACTGCAACACAATGCTGTGCTGGGCATAGTTGGTATCTTGATATTCATCTACCAGAATGTAGCGAAACTGCTCCTGATAACGTGCCAGTACTTCGGGATGATCTCTGAAAAGAATAAAAGTATAAAAGAGCAAATCATCAAAATCCATGGCATCCGCCTGCCTGCAACGATCCCAATAACGATGGTAAATATCCCGGATCGCAGGCATCTTGGCAGCACAATCACCTTCATAAGCCTCCTTATTAGAGGCATATCCCGCAGGAGAAACCAAGTGGTTCTTCGCATTCGAGATACGTGCCTGCACACTACCCGGTTTATAGACTTTCTCATCCAGCCCCATTTCTTTTATGATAGAGCGTACCAGACTTTTACTGTCTGCCGTATCATAGATGGTAAACTGTGAGGTAAAACCAATATTCGCAGCTTCCGCATGCAGAATACGTAGAAATATGGAGTGGAACGTACCCATCCATAAATGGCGTGCCCGTTGATCTCCCACCTGCCGGGCAATACGTTCTTTCATTTCACGGGCAGCTTTATTAGTAAAGGTCAAAGCCAATATATTCCATGGCTGATAACCATTCTCCAACAAATATGCTATCTTGTAGGTCAGCACCCGTGTCTTTCCAGAACCTGCACCGGCTATAACCAATGACGGACCCTCGTTGTAGAGCACTGCAGCGCGCTGTCCTTCATTCAATTCTTCGATATAATTCGCATTCATGTATGCAAAATTAAAAGAATCTTTTTATATTTGTACAATGTTATTCAAACTAAAATCATAAGAAACTATGGAACAAATTAAAAATATGCGACTTTACATTTCTTTTATCTGCCTGTTGGTCTTCTCATGTGCTTCGCCTGTAATGGCGCAAAAGCAAAGTAAAGTAGAAAAGCTCTTGAAATTTCTTGTAAACAATGAGAATGAGAAATTTACAAAAAACCGGGACAAATTAGATGCTGAAACAGCAACAGCTTTTGAAGCAGAAGTCAAACTAATCGATTTGTGCGATCAAATCTGGAATCAGCAAGAGGTAACCGTTGCCAAAGATTTTTTCCAGGCTTATGTAGATGCTACCAAAGCCAACTTTATTTCCATCTGTCAGGAAGCCGGTGCTGATCCGGCCGCAATCCGTAAACGTATGGAAGATAACATCAGTGCTATATTAGATGAATATCCCAATAAATTAGTCTATTCCAGCACTCTGGTAGATGCCGTAAAAGCATCAGGATATGAATTGTCCGATGAAAGCAGAAAACATCTGTATGATGTACATGAAGAGGAATTATGGAAAGATTTCGTACGCAACAAGAACATTCCGAAATGCGAAAGATATCTGACAGAATATGCTGATGGTAAGTATAAAACAGAAGCTATGATAGAATACAATCGTCTGCTGTTCCAAACCGTACAGAAATCACCATCTGCCAGTAACTTTAAGAGATTCTTCGATCATGACCGGCTCAACACATTCTTCAACGGGCGTTCCAAGCGGGAGTCTATGGCACAGGCTCTCTCCATTTATGATGATTATCTTTACGGTAACATCTGCAAAGCGCAGGCCATAGCTTCCATTAAGCAGGCTATTGCAGAATATGAGCAGGCCCCTTATTTGAGTCCAGACGATAAAAAATATACCAATACTCTGGAGTACAAAAAAGACAGTATTGACTATGAGACACTAAAGCTGGAAGTGAACTCTCCAAGCAAACTGAGACTCATCAAAGAATACCTCCTAACTCATAAATACAAGGAATTCCGTGATAAAGCCAACAAATTACGCGTACCTTTTGAGCAACAATTAGTATGGAGTAATCCTACTACCATCCAAGCATACACCCATGGATTATTGATGAAATCCAATGAGACGAAGAATGGAAAGAGTACTCAGAAAACCTATACGTATGATGAAAACGGAAGACTGGTTAGTATCAAGGAAGTTACGGAAGATAAGGGAACCACTACCCTACAGACTAATTTCTTGTATGATTCTCAAGGTAACTGCGTAGAAGAAGTGCAGGTAAACCAAAGAGGCATGAAGGAGGTGTACAAACGCCTGCGTGCTTTCAGCACACTGGGTGTCATTCTTTCGGATTCTGCTTTCTATCAGAGCGGAAAACTGATCGTAAGAAAATATCATCCACAACTCGGTCTGCTGGCAGGAGAGACAGTTTACGAGAAAAACATTCCGGTATCTTCCGTAATCAACCAATATAATAAGAAGGGACAGATCATCAAGAGAGAAGAGACATTCCCATTGCCTAAAGATCCGTTACCCACCCAGGTAAGTAAACAAGTGGATGTATATGAATACGATACTTATGGTTATCTGACAAAGATCACATTTGAAAAGACTCTTGTCAATAGTGATAAGACCAGCGGTTCACTCATATTCTTATATGACGAATTCGGTAACCAAATAGACAGTAATGCCTATTATGAATATGACAGTACCGGACGCTGGATACAAAAGACAGATCGGGGAGATGCCAAGAATACAGAAAAGATTCAGATTATCTATCAGCAATAACCATAAAAAATACCGTCCGCATAATGAAATACGGACGGTATTTTTATATAATCACTCTATTTTATGATAATCGCTGCGCAATTTCCTGAATAGAAAAAGAGCCTTCCAAAGTACGAACCTGTATCTTTCCATGCAGCAAGTTAAAGAAGAAATCAGCTACCTTCTCCGGAATAATTTCACAAAGCTCTCCATTCGCATCAACTCCCAGATCATAGGTTTTCAGCAATTGACTTCCCAACGCCGTAGCTCCTATCAGGAAATGATTTCTCAATTTATCCACATTGACCAGATCCGCAGCCAACACCTTTCCTACTACCGAATAGCAATGCACCAGTACCTTTTCGTCTCCTTCAAACAGTTGAGATTCTTGTTCGTCAGAATAGGTATTCATCTCTATAATACCTGTATTTTCCATCTCGGGAGTTCCTTTATAAAGAGCGCCCAAATCCGCCAGACTTAAATTGAACAGGCGGGCTTCACTCGTGACTTGCATTTCTTCGCCACTGAATGCGCTGGGTAACAGCAACTTTATATCCCCACTAACAGCTACATTCTTCGCATTGAAAGTTCCCACTATACAGTCTTTCATGGTCAACTTAGCCGTAGCAAAAACTCCTCCCAATACTATACAGTCCTCCAATATCACTTCATCCGCAAAAATACTGCCGGCAACGAAAGCATTGCACAATTTTACAGTCTTTCCGTTGATGTCAGCCATGAACATCGGACGACAATCACGAGCATACGACACCAGAGAATCCGAAGTGGCTACCGTCTTACGCAAGATAATGTCCCCTTTCGCATTATTGCTGATATGGAATTCAAGCTTAGTGAACACCGCACCAAGTATTTCCACATCTCCATTCTGTATTTCCAGCTTGCGGGCATAAATAGCCCCTTCTACAATGGTATCGTTCTGTATCAGCACATCCCTTTCCAGTTCAGCAGATGTACGGGGAAGAATAGAACCTTTTACTAGATTCTCACTTAAAATCACTCCATTCTCCAAACTTATTACTTTCAATTCTTTCATAACTCTACTTCTATTTTATAGAACATAAGTAACGGTATTTACGATAAAAAATTCCCGGCAAGTTTCCTCATCATTCCGGCTACCCGTTTTTCATGTTCTGAAGAACCTAATCTTTGAATCTCTCTCTCCAGATGCTTTCCAATGCGCTGCTTATCTTCTTGTGTCATGGCAGGCATGGACGCTTGCTGAACATTCTGACGTACTTTCCAGTCATTGACTCCCATACGTGCAGTCTGTTCATTCATCACAACCTCAGTTTCTTTACTGCCACCAGCAACAGTCTTCTCTACTACTACCACCGGCAACATCCAACGGGCATTTTTACATCCGCCAATCAACACATGTTCTATATGACTGGCCAATTGCTTTTGCCCGAGCAGATATTGCTTGGCACTCTCTATCAATCCGGCAGCCCGTTGCTTCACTGTGATAGCAGAAATACGTGCCTGTACATCCAACTGCTCTTTATGCCCAACTAATGCCATTGCCGACAGAGATGAGTCCGTATTGCGCAACTGTTCTTTGCGGCTGCTTTCCACAAAGCGGAAGCAAGGTTCCATCAACATGTGAATACGCTGCACCAACTCTCTGTCCAAATTCTCAAAAACAGCGGAGTAACGGGTAGTCAGAATATCATAGTCGTCTATCATCACCAACTTACGATTGGCAAGTTCATCAGACTGAGACTGTAATTCGGCAACTACGGCTTCCACATTCGAGCACTCTTCCATATTTTGCATATCCAGACTGGCAGTGATATATCCCAAAAAGCCTTTGGATATATGTTTACCGATTTGCTGAGTACTGGCTATCTTATGGGCAACTTCAGCTGCATTACATGCCACAACAGAGTTACGCAAGCTTTCAATGTGTTTACTGCAATCGTGTACGCTACTGTTATAAGGATTATCGTCTATTTCCAGATAGATATCAATCGGCTCTTCCAGAACTACAGTCTTGGAAGCTGACTTATCACCTACGGTGAGTGTCACCGTTTCGCTCTTCCGGATCACATCATGTAAGATATGTCTTCGTCCTCCCATAATCAACCCTCCTTCACATTAAGCCAGGTTTCATTCCGGGCCATAAGTTTCTTCATGTTCTCCTTCACTCTTTCATTTAGACCGGAAGTTGCAATCAGTCGTTCCAGCTTTCCAGCCACCATCCGTTGCGATTCTATAGAAACATTTTCCCATCCGGAACCTTCAACCGTGCGTTCCATATTTTCCCGTATCTTCGTGCATGAGCGTTGTCCAATCAATTGTTCAAGTCCTGAAGGCAGTTTTGTTTCCACCACTTCTCCTCTATCTTCTTTTTTCACCAGTATGATAGCAGGCAAATAGCGAAGAACAGACTTGCCAACAAAGGAGTTCAGCTTTATTCTTTGCATTTTAGCGCTTTGCTGCTTGCATGTAGTGAGAAAATTAGTCATTTGTGCAATTAAAGCTTGCGCATTACGCTTAATATGGGCGGCGGCAATAGCTTGTGTAGTAGCCAGAGATTCCGTCTGATTAACCGGAACGGTACCAATCAGATTATTCAGGCGGTTCAAAGTAATGGCAACATCCCACTCGCAGAATCGAATAACAGGTTTGTCCAACTCATGAACACGATTATGCAGAGCTACATCAAGTCCTCGGAATAACTTAGAATAACGCTCTGTCAGAATCACAAAGTCATCTCCCATTCTCTTTTTCAAATCAAGCAACGCCTCTTGTTGCTGTATCAATTCGGACGCATACGCATTTACCGAGCTTAACGCTGTGGCATTTTTCTGTTCTATCTGAGAAGTAACCAGAGAGAAAAAGCCTTTATTAAGCCGTTTACACAGTTTGTTCGTAGCATCCCTTTCGGCAGCAATAACAGCCGCCTCCATAGCAACCACTGCTGTTGTGACCCCGGAGACCTTATTAGATACAGTATCTATTTTATTGGCCATGTCGCGGGTATCCACTGTAACATCATATTTTGCCATAATCTTTCATTTTCAAGTTTATGAATGCTATTTCTCTTTCTCCAGATCGCTAAAGTCATCCAAATCGTCCAGATCATCCAAGTCGTCCAAATCACTCAGATCGTCCAACTCGTCCGCTGTCTCCGATGCTTTAGGAGTCTCATGAACTTCCGGAGCCGTTGTTGTCTCTGTATTTTCCGGAACTTCCGGCTGTACAGGTTCCACAGCTTCAGCCACCGGCGCCATTCTAATAGTTTTTTCCGCTTCTTCCGCCACTTCGGGTTGTGCCGCCGGTTCATCCACGTTTACGGCTTCAGTCACTTTTGCGCTTTGAGGAGCATATCCCGAATAGTCCATAGCCTCGCTGTCATCCACTAATTCAGCATGATGATTGAACACAACATCCTGTCCTTGCTCAGCAATTTCATGCAATGAGTCGGTAGCTACCTGAGCTATATCCAAAGTCATATATTCTTCCACACAATCCTCAACAGCAGGAGCAGGTGGAATATTCGAAGCAAATGCATAAAAAGGATTGATGCCTGCCAAAGGACGGCGACGATCATCCAACAAAGCTACATTATCATTAGCATCCACGATTTCCTTTGCCATTTTATCGCGAAGACTGGCATCAAAGAATTCAATGAATCCATAAACTTTTGCCCGTTCATTAATATCACTCTGCAAAGCTTTCATATATTCCTTGAACTCTTCCTGAGTTTGTTTGAATGATTCAGACTGTTCGGCAAATTGCTGCAAATTACTTTCCAGCTTATCTCCTGCATTCTCCTCCAACTCCTGAGCATCTCCATCCATCATTTGTTGCAACATCCGCGCCTTCATACGATCCAGACGTTCAAAAGTGGATTGTGCAGCAAGGAATTTTGTCAAGTTGCTACGCATAATATTAATCAAATCATCTCCGGAAGTCCGGTTACGCCCATAAAAGTCTTGAGTTTCCCGGTGCCATTGATTCAGATAATCACGCTTCTGATTATCAATGTCATTATAGATATCCAAACGGTTCAGTCGCGTTTCCGCTAACAGATTCTGTACGATAGGTGCTACGATTTCTTCTTGTATCTGGCTGATACCATAAGGCATTGTCGTACGGCTTCCGTCTTCTGCAACCCACGAATGATCCTTCATATCATAGCGCATTCGTGAACTTTCCTTCAATTGGAAAGGTGTGTAGTTCTCCACCGTATCGCGGAAGTTGAAATTCGTCTGGCGGATTTTCTCCAACTCATCCTTCTCCAACTTCGGTGAATAGTGATTATAAGAGGTTTTCAGAATGGTGAACAGCAATTGATTAGAACTTTCCACCAGCGAATTAGTGGATTTAACCTTCGCTGCCGCAATTGTCTGTACTGCATACCCCACGTTTGAAATCAAACGGCGTAATACATCTTCAAATTGCTCGCTCTGGTCAGACAATGAATGGCGCATTGCATTCAGCGAATTAAATTGCTCTATTTCTTTATCATACGCTGCCGTATCAAATACATTCAGCACAGGCGCTCCCGACGGATTGGCCGTACCATATTCATTCAAATAAGAAATAACCGGCGAATCGGGAGGAATGACAGGCATGCCTACAGAAACAGTATGCAAGTCCGACAAGAAATAAGCACTGTCACGCAGATTACGATCCATACGTCCAAAGTAATCATAGAACTTCACTTTAGGTATAGATGTTGAATAATCCTCTGTGGAAACTTCTTCCACTCCTTTACTTTCTTCTACCAAAGGAGCCGTAGTGGAGAGTTCATCCAGTTCTCTCAATTTCTCGGAAAGTGCTCCCTGGTTATTAACTAATTGCAGTTCAAAGTTCTGTACTGAACTATTTCCGGTATGATCTATCACAAAGCTCTTATTCTCGAAAGGAACCTGACTGGCAACGGGGACATAAACCACCCCCATCTTTTCAATCTTATAGTCTCTGAAAATCTGCTGATGCTTGTTTTCCAGTTCTTTCAACTCCACTCCGACATCATCAATGGATTTACCGCTGGATTTAAACAGCTTGTAGTTTTTCATCCCCCAATAAAGACCGGCTACTGCAATAGCAATACTTAGCCACCCAATTACTGCTATCAATACAAGACCGACAACAAGAATTCCAATTCCTACGTACATCTGCGTCTGGGCTTTTTTCTTACCCGTAGCATTCATAGTCAACGAATTCTTTAATTCTCCCATCTCCTTTTCTAATTCTTCTTCTTGCGACACTATTTTTTCTGCCGCATCTTTATAAAAATCAAAAAGGATTTTCGCTTGATCCTGATACAAATCTTGCGAAGAAGAAAAAACCTTTCCTTTCATAACCAGATATGTTTTTATAGTAAATAAATAAGAATTTAATTTCTAATTGTAACCTAGCTCCAACAGCTTACGCTCGGCCATTGAAAAGCCTTTCGCTTTAGCTTTCCGGTACCACATAACAGCTTCGAAGATATCAATATCAACGCCTTTTCCTGTTTCATACATGATACCCAGACAATATTGTGCTTCTGCATTTCCGGCATTGGCTAAAGATTTATAAATATCGAATGCTTTCTTGTAATCACCATTCTGCGTTGCTTCCCGAGCTGCTTCCAAAGAGTTAGTCTGAGCTTTTTTCTCTGTTTTCTCAGGTTCGGCCTGTTGTTGAGGTTCATTAACAGGAGTCTTTGCCTCCGGCTGGGCTTTAGGTTGAGGTTGTTCTTCAACTTTAGGCTGCTTTTGCTGCCCTACAGCCTTAACCGGAGTTTCCTTAGGAGTAGCAACAGGCGCCACAGTCGTGGTATCCTGCACCACAGTAATAGTGTCAGCAACAACAACCGGAGGTACAACAACTGGCTTAGGTTTGGATGCAAACACAAAATACAAGCAGATCAAAACCAAGATCAGAAGCACACAGCCACCTATTATATAAAGAGATTTTCCGGATTTCTTTTGAATAGCAGGGGCCTCTTCTTTTCTTTCCGGATCCGGCTGCTTCACTTCAGGCTCTGGCGATTTTACCTCCGGTTGAGTTGATTCAACAACAACGGGATCACTTTGCTTTATTTCCGGTTCAGCCTGTACTACTTCCGGTTCAACCTGTTTTACGTCTGCTTCTGCAAGTTCTGGTTTATCCTCAGTAGGTTCTGATTTTGCTTCAGCAGGTTCACTTTCTACCGATTCTATTTCCGGTTCTACTTGTTCGATCTCCGGTTCCGTTTGTTCCATTGCCGGTTCAACCAATTCATCCGCAATCTCAGTATTTTTCTCTTCTATCTCTTCTTCCTGAATATCCACTGATTCCACAACCGGAACACTTTCTTCAAGCACCACCTCCTCTATCCCTTCAAGAGCTTCTTCCGGTTTTTCCTCAATAGCCTCCACTTCCTCTGCCTCTGGTTGACCTTCCTCAATCAATGATATTTCCGCTGGAATATCCAGTACAATAGGCTCTTGCCCTGACTTTCTATAAAATGCATCTAAGACACCCCGAATAATACTAAAGTAATAAACTTCCTCCTTAAACAGTGATGGAAAATTCAAATACAACTGTTCAGCCATCTTCCAATACAGTTCTTTATCGGAAGTATTGTTACAAGCATCAAACAAACCATTCGCTTCTTTCAGTAAAGGCAAGAACCGTAAATTGATTCGAAGCACTTTCAATCTAAGTACATTCAGGAAATTCGCCTCACATAAGTCAGCATATTCATTCAGGTACTTCACCAATTTAGGAACCTTCTCTGCGTAAGGTTTTATTTGAGTACGCAGCTTGTTAATGGCCTGTTGACACGCCTCACTATCTGCCTGAGGCTTCTTGAAGTTTTCAGCAAGTACAGCCAGTTCCGGAGCTATTTTCTTTAGAATAACATGTTCCGCATTCTTCTGAAGGGCAGACCGCAAAAGTTGAAAGCGTTCTGCATCTTTCAAGTTTAAAACAAACTTCTGAGGGAGCAGATCTTTCCTGATTGCCTCCAGCATAGCCACCAATGAAACATTATCCATTTCCAAAGCAGCAGCAATGCTTTCGCACTCTTTTAAAGTAAACTTTCCACTCTTTTCAATAATAACCCGACGGATTTTAGTTATCTCATCCAACAAATATGTTCTATCCATAATACCAAATTCATAAAAAGTCTCTAAAAATACATATTATTTTCACCAAAACAACTCTTTTCACGACTTTTTCACTCGTATATGCCTATTTATCACGGTTTTCCGTGACAAACTATATTTTACTTTGGAAAAATTAATAGAATCTGAGAGAACATTTACAAGATACTAAACGTTATATTAACAAAACCATAATTCAAAACAAATTATGAATACGTTATTAACATCTTTAATGCTTATAATTATGACTCACGAAATGCCGAAACTTCCGTATGCAAATAATGCATTGGAACCTGTAATCAGTCAGCAAACCATAGATTTTCACTATGGTAAACACTTACAGACATACGTAAATAACCTCAATAACCTGGTACCGGGTACAGAGTATGAAAACAAAGATCTAGTGACTATAGTAGCCACTGCACCGGATGGAGCAATTTTCAATAATGCCGGACAAGTATTAAATCATACCCTCTACTTCCTGCAATTTTCCCCGAAACCCGCTCAAAGCGAACCTACTGGAAAATTAGCAGAAGCCATCAAACGCGACTTTGGAAGCTTTGATAACTTCAAGAAAGAATTCACAGCTGCAGCTGTAGGATTGTTCGGATCAGGTTGGGCTTGGTTATCAGTAGATAAAAATGGTAAATTACATATTACCAAAGAAGCCAATGGCAGTAACCCTGTACGTTCAGGATTTACCCCCTTGTTAGGCTTTGATGTTTGGGAACACTCCTACTATCTCGATTACCAAAATCGCCGTGCCGATCATGTAAATGCTCTTTGGGGTATCATTGATTGGAATGTAGTAGGCAGCCGGATGAAATAACAACAACATCATAAACTCTTTTTCAAAAAAACGCACCTGCGGGAATTATCAGTCCCCAAGGTGCGTTTTGCATATCCTATCTAACATATTTTAAAGAAAAACGTTGGCTACTGAAAGCTTTTATCATTAACTTTGCTAACATAAACGTTTATCAAAAGAAATGAAGCTCATTGTAGTCACAGCACCCACATTTTTTGTGGAAGAAGACAAGATTATCACGGCACTCTTTGAAGAGGGGTTGGATATTCTACATCTGCGAAAACCGGAAACACCTGCAATGTATTCCGAGCGACTTTTAACGTTGATACCAGAAAAATATCACAGGCGTATCGTCACTCATGAGCACTTTTATCTAAAAGAAGAATTCGACCTCATGGGCATTCACTTAAATACGCGCAATCCGCATGAACCGCATGACTATTCAGGGCATGTCAGTTATACCTGCCATTCTGTAGAAGAAGTAAAAAGTAAAAAGCATTTTTACGACTATATATTCATGAGTCCCGTTTATGACTGTATATCCAAGGAAGGAATTCTTTCCGGCTACACACCCGAAGAATTGCGTGCGGCAGGAAAAGAAAGAATCATCGATACTAAAGTCATGGCTTTAGGCGGAATTACTCCCGACAATATTCTGGAAATAAAAGATTTTGGATTCGGAGGTGCGGTAGTACTCGGTGATTTATGGAATAAATTTAATGTCTGTACAGACCGGGATTATCTGGGCGTTATCCGCCACTTTAAGAAACTAAAAGAAATGGCGGATTAAAAAGTTAAAAAGCATCCATATTAAAATTTCCCATATTCCTTATACTCTGCACTGGCAGGTAAAGTAAAGTAGAAAGTAGATCCCTCTCCTTTTTTCGACTCTACACCAATGCCACCACCATAGTGCTCTACAATGGATTTTGTGATGGAAAGACCTAAACCTGTACCACGAATATTATAGTTCATCTTCACAAAGCGCTCAAAAATAGCACGGCGGCTTTCTTCATCAATACCGCAACCTGTATCAGCTACGTAAAAGTAAAAACGATCATTACTCAGACGGCGGTATCCAATTCTGACACTACCTTGTTCTGTAAATTTCAATGCATTCTTTACCAGATTATTAATCACCTGCGCAAAACGTACCCGGTCAATCATTAAACGACATTGAGGCAGTTTCTCTACAAACTCGATCTGAATACCCGATGGTCGGGGATGTGCATTTTCCGCAGCACATATTTCCTGAATCAATGTATTCACATCCACATCTCCATCTTTATATTCCATTGTATTGGCCTCTATTTTCGAGAAGTCCAATAAATCATTGATCATCTGAACCAGGAAGTTTTTATTATCATTGATTTCTTTTAGAAAAATCATCCGTTCTTCCCTGCTTAAATTATCTGTTTCGGCAAGCACATTTGTAAACCCAACGATAGCATTGAGCGGCGTACGTATTTCATGCGTCATATTGGCAATAAAAGCATTCTTCAACTGATTGCTTTCCTCAGCCACTTCATTTAATTGCTGCAATGTTTTCAAACGCCTGGTTTTATTGATAGACACAACAATCATTATAACCAGAAGCAATAAAATAATAACTCCAAAACAAAGCAGCAGTATTTCATTCTTCTGAAAAAAATCAGTAGCCCAAAGAACATATAATGCAGAAAAATCCAGATTCATAAAGTTGGTGATTAAAATATTAGGTAATCAGACTGTTTTAAAGTGCCGACAAAGATAGCAAAGAAAAAACAAATATTTGATTATTAGATACATGTTTTTCCAAAAAAAATAGGCTGTAAACCTATCTAAAAAAGGTTTACAGCCTATAATTATGAGATTTTAGAGTAATATTTTACTTCAAATCTTCAATCGCCGCCTGCGCCGCAGCCATGAATATCTGATACTCAACAATAAGCTATATTCCTCTAATCAATTTCTAAACTTTTCCATATTGTTTTTCATCGTTTTTATAGTACTTTGGGGCATGTAATAGAGGCTTTTTACACCATCAAACCACGCATTTGCCACCCTATTTATACATATCATCCGTTAACTTATTCAATCTATCCTTTTCTGGATCGAGCAACTTCCAGTTGAAACTATAAGTATTTCCACCTAATTTAACCGTTACCTTTAGTTCATGGCACAACTTGAATTTTAAAAGTGTATATCCCCATATTGCACTCTGGGGAAACAAGGTTTCACGAAGTAGATAAAAGTCTTTTTCCGATTCGGCAAATTCATTCTTTAACCTTTGATAAGAAGCCATTCTCTCAATACTGGCTTCTGTTTCTGCCCGCTTAGTAACATTATCATAAACATTAACCGCAACTCTATTACCAGCATTATCACTGTATGATGCTGTTCCTGTTGGCGCAGTTGATAATGCTTGCAAGCTTGATCCTATTGCACTAAACACTTCGGCAACGGAAATATGCCCTTTCACTTTGCGTGCATAAGTCTCATACGAAATGATAGAAGCTTCTACTCTTTTATCTTTCTTTTTATGAAAGATGTATTCACCAAATATATTCTCAGGTATAAACTCAACTCTATCATCTGTCTTATTAGCTATTGACAAACTTATCTTATAATAGTGACCATATTGATGCACCTCTTTCAATGATACTATTATTTGAACGGAATCACTATCTATCACTTTAAATAGTTCACCCCTTTTATAGAATTCATCTATGGCTTTATACCTATTTTGGGAATAAACATAAGAAATACCGACCAATAATATTAGAAATAAATATATCTTCTTCATAGATCAATTATTAGCCCAAATCAAAGTACCCAATTTATGCCCCAAATATGTTTTCACCTTCAAAATAGCATTCTCTGAATAACAATATTCAAAACAATATGGCATCTCAATATAAAGATTTGTAGTACCAACCTGATATAGATGATCATCAATATGGGTCACTGTCACCTCGTACACTCCATCCTTAATATCATCAGTCTCCACTAAAAGAGCATCAACCTCTACTACATTCCCCAAAGATAGTGCCAATACTTTCTTTTCCGGCTCTACCCTTTGATAGAAGCGCACAACATCTTCATCTGCAAATGCCAATAAAGAGAACAATCCAAAAATCAGCGTAATACATATCCTCATCTAACTCTCCTTCCTGTTTTAATATCAATTATGACGCACTCCTACTTCCCTTTCTTTCTCCGAGACCAACCTGTTCCCGGAGTACACGATTTTCACCTTTAAGCATATTGATTTCAGCTTTCAGTTCTTCAATCAGTAAAGAATTAGAAGATTCAACTCTCTCCATTTCCCCTATGCCTGTCAGAAGCCAACCAATATCAAGGCATGGATAATTTATTGCAATGCTTTTCAGTTTATCAGGTTGAATAGATTCCCTCATCCCTGAAATAAACCCAGAAGATACTCCTATAGACCTACAAAAATCAACAGCCTTAATATTATAGCTCCTTAAAAACAGTTTAAGCCTCTCTTTTACTGAATCTTCCATAATTAAAACAATTTAGAATCATTCTATATTAATAGCATTGCAATATTTTATCGCCATTTTTCTTGTTTTAGTTATTGCATTGCTTTATTTTTGCATCCGTAATCAACAACCAACCGATTGAGCAATCCTCAACGGAATAGTTAATTCGCAAATTTAATAAACCTTTTTTAATATGGCATATTTTAGACACAGAATTTTGTACGAAAAAGGCGTGATACCCCAATTGGCTAAACGCTTCAATGTATCAGAGAACACAGTGCGTTATGCACTCCGCTTTGCAACCGAAGGGGAACAACCCGACTTAATACGTAAGGTAGCTCTTGAAGAATATGGATGTGCATTGTCACAGAAACCATTAACTATTAAGAGGTAACACGTACATTCTCTCCATATAATAAAAACATAAAAATCATGGATCTGAATAAAATCTCCCGAGCCCTCTGCATAATCCTTACGGTTACAGGGGCATTTGCAATGTTAGGAATTGCAGGTCGGCAGGACTATAATCAAGAAGTCCTCTATACAATGCCGCAAGAAGCTTATGAGCAAATCGTGCTTATACTTGGTGATGATGCTACGGACACAGACATCGTTCGTACATATATGAATAATAAGCAATACTATGACAATCTTAGCTATTGAGTATATGGAAATTCAATTTATTGATAAATCTGTGACATTTGATACGTTCGTTACAAGCGTAGCAGCCAAACTTGCATCCTTTATAAAAGAGGATACGGACGATAAACCCTATATCTCACAGAATGAGGCCTTCCGGATATTCGGGAAAGGTAATGTACTTCGTTGGTATAAACAAGGAAAAATCCAGCCGTGCAAAAGGCCTGGGAAAATAGAATATCCTACAGCCAGACTTAGGGAACTCTCTCGAACGGTTCAAGATTACTTTGATAAATAGGTCGAGTTTCCCGGCCACTTCTTCTTTAGCTCAGTGGTAGAGCAGCGCGTTTCATTTTGTTGTTTGTCTCGTGTTTAAAGGTTAGTTGATTTTCATCGCGCAGGTCACCGGTTCGAATCCGGTAAGAAGAACAATATAAAATGATATAGGCAGTGTGATTTGCAAGGTTTCAGTCGTGCCACCTAAAAAACTGATATACATAGCAGATGCTGAGTTGAAGGCGATAAAAGAGTAGCCTAAACGCTTTATGTAGAAGTCTCAAAACGCTTCTATCATAATGAACTTGTAGAGGTATATCAGAGTAGTAAGTATGACTTTTAAATCATCATTCAGTTGATGTTCTACATATATAATATAAAAAAGAATTATCCCGTGTTCTTCGGAGCACGGGAATATGGAAAGCTGGCAGAGTGGTTTATCGCGCCTGTTTGCTAAACAGGTTAACCAAAAGGTTACAGGGGTTCGAATCCCTTGCTTTCCGCAGTCTTGTATCAATGAACGCACCACTCTTGGATATTTGAGGTTGTTATGGGAGCGACCAATATATAAAAGAGAGTAGTAGATTGAGAGAGTATGGTAAAAACCCATATAAGTCCAAAGGGTATCAATCAAGGTGGATTCCTGCAAAATCATGCAGCAGTTGACGGTGACGACATGGCGGTTCATGATGTTGACAGTCCGGAATAGACGGACATACGGGCGGTTATGTATATCGTGGCTGAAACTACGGTGAGGTGCACCAATATCCGTGAGGCCGGTTCGACTCCGGCACCGTCCACAAGCCTTTAGGATGGATGAAGCAGAAGTAGTGATCCCAAAGCTCATTTTGTTACGGGCTGCCCGGTATTTATTCCGGCTGACACGACGGAAAGACGCCGAAAAACAACATGAGTGTCACTATGAAGTAGCTGAAGTCGTGTGTTTTGCTCCGGGGAACTGCCCCGGAGCTTTTGTAGACATTTAGACATGAATTATATAGTATTCGGTTTCAAGATCCTTTGTTAACCAAAGTGTCTGTTTATGTAGTAATATGCTCTTTCGGTCTGTGAAGATAGAAGGCAATCTTTTAATAAATTCATGATATAAATTTTAGATTTATAGCCCCGCTTTTGGTATGTGAATATCGAAGCGGTTTTTAAACAGTATTCCCTAACCAGTTTTATATATAACCTCTCCCCGCCCCGTCTATGATTCGGGTTCGTAAGTGTTGCAACTTGGCGGGGAGCAATAATCCGTGAGGACGAGTTAGTTGGTATGAAAGGTAGAAAACTCTTTGTTAGCCTAATCATTACGATTACTAAATTGCACCGGTCTTGTCCGTGAGAATAGGAACCGGTTTTATCTGAATAATTGCCATCTATATATAATCAGGAAGCCGTATATCCTACTAAGCGTAGCCGTCCCGTAAGGAACATCGGGAGCCCGAAGAACTTCGGGCTTTCTTAATGATCTTATAACTATTCCTAAATATAACAAAAAGGAGCTAATATGAGACTAAGACAAGCGAAAAAGATAATGAAAAATGTCCGACTATACAAAGGTATGATTTGGATATACGGAGGCGGAAGGGTAGATAAAGCTAATAATCGTATGTGTCGATACTATTCAGCAAAAGACGAACGATTTAAAGCAATCGTACAGTTATCTAACAAAAACCCATTAGCAGCACTTAAACTTCTAAGAGGAAAAATTTAACTAATAACCAATATGATATGAAACAGACATTAGAACAAGCAGCTATAGAAGCTGTAGAAAATCACTATGGAATGGATTACGATGGGAAGATACATGAAATGTATATCCTTAGGGAAGCCTTCGAAGCTGGTGCAGAATGGCAAAAGAAACAATCCCCTTGGCATGAAGTCAGTGAGGAGCCGAAGAAAGGTGAGCATATATGTGTGCAAGTTGGTAGCGGGAGCTTAACTTCATGGTATGCTCCATCTAATATCAGAAAAGCTTTTGAAGACTATAATGTTATCAGATGGGCGTATGTTTCTGATTTAATCAAACCAACCACCCAATCAATAAACTCTTAACAAGAATAATCATGAATATAGTAAGAACAGAGCAGGAGATATGGGATTTGCTCAACCAATGTGCCGATGCCGAAGAAACAGGAGGTTCAAAGTACCCAGGAATGAGTTACGAACAAGGCATTAAAGCGGCTATCGAATGGATTATCGGAGATATTAATGACCATCCAATTAACGATTAACAAGATAGAAATGAAGAAAAGTAGTATGAAGAAAAAGAGACAACAAAGAAGACTTTACTTAGAGAAAATAAAGTCTTCCTGTAAAAAGAGAAGTTATGCCAATAGAAGTGAATATTTGGACAAACTTCTAAATGGCAAGGAATTCGGGCTAATACTCAATCCCTAAGGCTTTAAGGCTGAAATTAATCATTAAATCATAGAGCAATGAAGACAAAAGAAGAGTTACTGGCTATGAGTCACGAAGAACTTGCTGAATATGCAAGTAAAAAACAATCAGAAGCATCTTTGAATGAATACACATCAAGGCAAAACGCTCGCCTTAGAGAGTTGCTTGCTGCTGTTGGTATCGTTTTCGAAACCTATAAGAGAGAAATGTAATGAACGAAGAATTAGCACAACTGGAAGCTGAACTCAAAGAAGTTCAGACTTGCGAACTGGAGTACCTGCCAGATTATGGATATTCATCTAAGGCTGAAATCATTGCAGAAATAGAAGCTGACCTCAAAGAGGTGAAAGCAGAAATATCCACAAATGATTTTGACTACACAGATGAAGAACTGGAATACGAAAGAACCCAGTTGTGCTGTTCTCTTGGCATATCAAGATATTGTTAAACTTTTAATATTAGAGCAATGGAAGAAAAGAATCAAGTAACGGAGTTGCAAATTATTCAAGCTAAACAAGCTGCCGATTTTGCAATGACACCGGTAGGACAAACTGTAAAGCAGTTTGAAGTGATGCAACGAATGGCTAACATGTACACTGCGAGCACCATTGTACCCGACACGTACAAAGGTAATGTTGGCAACTGTGTAATAGCCTTAGATATGGCAATGCGCATGAATGCCAATCCACTCATGGTAATGCAGAATCTATATATCGTATATGGAAATCCTGCTTTTAGCAGCAAATTTCTTATTGCAACGATTAATGCAAGTGGACGTTTTTCTCCGCTTCGTTATGAATTCAAAGGAGAGGAAGGCACTAAGGGGTACGGATGTCGGTGTGTTGCTTATGAAGTATCTGATAAAGAGCATAAAGAACCGTTACACGGTGATTGGATTACTCTTGAAATGGCTGACAAAGAAGGATGGACTAAAAAGAACGGTTCTAAGTGGGCATCTATGCCCAGCCAGATGCTCCGTTATCGTGCTGCTGCATTTTGGCAACGTGTTTACTGTCCCGAAATAAGCATGGGACTTATCACGAAAGAGGAAGCAGACGATATTCAGGATGCAGAATACGAAGAAATCAAGCCTAAAGACAAATTAGCTGAGCTTGCCGAAAAGGCAGCAGGAGTTGTAGACCCAAAAACTATCGCAGCAGCCGAGCAATCAAAAGGTAATGAAAGTAAGCAACCGCAGCAAAAAACTCTGTTATGATAGACAATTCAGAACAGCATTCTACCGGATGGTTTCGTGCTCGTCACGGAAAAATAACCGGAAGCCAAGTCGGTCTGTTAATGAAAAGTGGTCGTAATGACTACTTTTCTGAAACAGCAAAAAGCTACATCTATGCTGTTGCAGGCGAACGTGGCATGAATCCGTCCATTGTTAATGATGATGAACTTTTCGGGGAATATCTCCAGCAAGTAAATGTCACCAGCAAGGCTATGCAATGGGGCACAGACCAAGAAGAAAATGCCCGTGCATTATACGAGAAGATAACCGGGCGACATATAGTAGAAGTAGGTTCGTGCAAACATCCTACCATTCCAAACTTCGCAAGCAGCCCGGATGGGTATTTCTATAACGAGAACACCGGTGAGAAACTGTGCTTGGAGATAAAATGCCCGAACCAAGCCACGTTTATGAGGTATAAGAGTGAGATACACGATAACGCTTCTCTTCTTTCTGTGAAATACGAGTATTTCTATCAGTGTATGGCTCACATACTCTGTACCGATGCGCAAGCGGTTGATTTTGTGGTTTATAATCCGTATCAGATTAACCCTATTCACATCGTCCGTATCCTGCCTGACGAAAAGGTCTTTGCCGAAATGGAGAAGCGCATCCGTGTTGCCAACGATATTATTGACGAATTAATTGACGCAGAATAATGGGAGAACTATTAATAAAAGAAACACAGCTTAACCGCATTATCCGCAAAACCGGCAGAAAGCCATGCGAATGCAAATGTTCGTTATGCAAGATGCAGTGCCACACTCCATGTCTCGGCACTCCGCAAGATATAGAGGGCCTTATAGATGCCGGATATGCCGATAAGTTAGCTTCCATCTTATGGTGTGCTGGCATGATAATGGGAGTCATTGATGTTCCTATTCCAATGATTCAAGCCATAGCTGGCGAGGAATACTGCGTATTTTTCCACAACGGATTATGTGAACTTCACGACAAAGGATTGAAACCTACCGAAGGACGATTGTCGCATCATTCTACACGCATTGATAATTTCAAAGCTTCAAAAAGCATAGCATGGAATGTCGCCAAAGAGTGGCTTTCCGAAGAGAATGCAGATACCATAGAACGCATAGCTGACAAATTTAGTAGAAATTTAAAAACTACAGAGTAATGAATACAAGTTATAAAGAAAACACCCCAGACAACTTTTGGCAAATCAGATGGCTCGACAAATACATGGAAGGGCACAAAGGATTCATTGCTGGTGGATGTTTTAAAAATATCCTTTCAGGTGAACGTGTAAAAGATATAGATGTATTTTTTGAAAGCAATGATGATTTCCAAGATGCAGTAGATTTATTCAATAGCGATAGCTATATGAAAGATGGATGGAAATTCAAATATCGAAATGAAAAGGCTTGCGCCTTTCAGAAAGATGGTGAAAAGGTTTGGGTTGAGTTTATCGAATCCGAATTTGGCACACCAGAGGAAATACTTAGAAGTTTTGATTTTACCGTTGCAAAAATGGCTTATTTCAAGAAGCCCCAATATAGCAACGACGATGATGATATTCCTTTTTCGTCAAAAGAGATAGTCGGTTACGAATATCGTTTGCTCCATCATGAAAACTTTTTCGAGCATCTTCACATGAAAAGGCTGGTTATTGATGAAAATATTCCTTTCCCAATCAGCACATTTGAACGCACATACCGATACAAAGGCTATGGTTATAACATGTGCCGGGAAACCAAGAAAAAGCTTTTAGAAGCTATTCAGAAAACGAATTTAGATTCTGCCGATTTGTCTATGTACAATAGTGGTGGATGGGACTAATAAAAACATAAAGCAATGAACACTCAATTAGCAATCCAAGAAACCGACCTCGAACTGGTCGTTAGCGAAAAGACGTTAGGTAGCCTTACTACCAACGCCAAGCAAATCAGAGATATTGTAAAGGCGAACCTGCCAAAGTACGATATATCCAACTACACGGATGGAAACATCGACCAAGCGAAAAAAGATAAGGCGGCTCTTAATAAAGCTGCCAAAGTTCTCAATGCGAAACGTCTTGAAATAGAGAAAGAGTTCATGAAGCCTTTCGGTGAGTTCAAAGATGTTATCACAGAAACTGTTAAACTGATAGGCGACTGTTCCGCTAAGATTGACGTAGTAGTCAAGCAAAACGAGCAACAGTATAAGGATAATAAACTGGCTGACATTCGCACCTACTTTGACGGATTGAACGCAAACCTCGTTGATTTCAACAAGGTGTATCGCCCCGAATGGCTCAACAAGTCTGCAAGCATGAAATCTGTCTGTAATGATATTGATGCCGTATTTTCTAAAGTTGAGAACGAACTTTCTACCTTGCGAGGCTTTGGTGAAGACTTCGATGTTCTCCGTACCTATTACATGGACACGCTTAATATCAACAACACCATTCAATACGCCAACCGCCTGAAAGAACAGCGTGAAAGAGCTAAGGCGGCAGAAGAAGCAAGAATTAAAGCCGAACAGGATCGAAAAGAACAGGAAGAAGCACGTAGGAAAGCCGAAGCGGAACAACCTAAAGTTCGCCCGTCCAATCCTTTCGATAGGGCCAACCAAAGAATGGATGAAAAACCCGCTTTCGTGGCGCAACCTAAAGAACATCCAGCACCAGCGCAACCGGATCTTCTTATACGTGCTTTCAAGGTTACTGCTACACGTGAGAATATTATCGCTCTCGGGGACTTCATGAATGAGAGAGGTATCGACTTCGATAAAATTGAATTACCATGAGGCGATATGAGATTATGCAAAACAGATATTCAGAACATTATTCGTCTCCTTGAAAAAGGTTCAGAACTTATAGATAAGTATTGCCAAAAGCCACACGAATTGGATAAGGCAAGACGAATGAGATTGATGATTAAAAAACTTAAAAATAAATAAGATTATGACACATACCTGGTTTGAATGCAAAATTCGCTACGAGAAGATGATGGAAAACGGCATGAACAAAAAGGTCACAGAACCTTATCTTGTAGATGCTCTCAGCTTTACAGAAGCGGAAGCTCGTATTATTGAGGAGATGGCTCCTTTCATCTCTGGTGAATTTACGGTATCGGATATTAAACGTGCTAACTACAGCGAGCTGTTCACAAGCGAAGAGGAAGCTGCCGATCGCTGGTTTAAATGCAAACTACTGTTTATCACGCTTGACGAGAAGAGCGGTGCGGAGAAGAAAACGGCTACCAACGTATTGGTGCAGGCAGCCGACCTGCGGGACGCGGTGAAGAAGCTCGACGAGGGAATGAAGGGTACCATGGCCGATTACCAGATTGCTTCAGTAGCGGAAACGGCTATCATGGATGTGTATCCCTACACAGTGGAAGAAGATAACAACTCAGAAGAAGCCATCAACGATCAGGCTAATGTCCCAGTTGTTCGTAATTTCTTGCAATCACTTCCTGATGGATGCAAAACAACTATAACGGTAGCAGGAAAATGTGTCGTTGTAGACAAAACAGGTAGAGACACAGTAGTAACACCAAAAGAAGAAAACAATGACATACGAGGAGATGATTGAAATTTCGAGCTCAGCAAAATCACGCAAGAAACCAACGGATGATGAGCATAGAATACAATGTGCTTGCGTGAAGTGGTTTAAATTGGAATACCCCAAACTGAAAAATGTACTGTTTGCTGTCCCAAACGCTGCCAGAAGAAGCGCAAGAAACGGAGCATACATGAAGGATGAAGGGATGCTTCCCGGTGTTGCCGATCTGATTCTTTTAAAAAGCAACCACTTTTACGGTGGGCTTGCCATTGAAATGAAAAAGCCAGGTGAGTACCAAAGAACTGTACAAAAAGAATGGCAGAAAGAATGTGAAGCGGCTGGGAACAAATATGTTGTTTGCCGTTCCCTTGACGAGTTTATGAAAGTAGTAACCGATTATTTGAATGATGTATGAAAACAAACCAAGAAATGATTCGTCCGATGGGAGAATTCAGAGTTGTTCAGCGTACAAAGGATGGTTTCTTTAATGCAACCGAATTATTAAAACAGTGGAATGTTAGTAATAATTCAAAGAAAGAACTCAAGCATTATTTCGAGAACCAATCTGCGAATGAACTGATAAACACCATTGTAGAACGTGAAAATCTAAATAGCCGGAATTCCGCCTATTTAGGTTCAAGAGGAAAGAACGGTGGTACATGGATGCACCCAATTCTTTTTATAGATTTCGCTATGTGGATAAACCCGTCATTCAAATATGATGTGATTAAATTCGTGTATGACGAAATGATAAAGTTCCGCAATCTCGCTGGCGATGCTTACCCATCCATGTGTCGAGCTGTGCGATCTATTATGCCTGAATCAATATTCCGCGAAAAGGTTAAAGACCTCGCTCGTTCATTGAACATCATTGTATATGGTCGCCATGAATCTGAAATGAGGAACAAGGTTGGTGATGAAGCCAAGATACGTGAAATGTACGAGCTTGAAAAGCAAATTGCCCAGTGGGTTAATATTGGTCTTGTTGGTAACTACAACCAACTCAAAGCCGCATTGAATAAATTGTACTATCAGAAATACCCTAACGCTTTACCAATTTAACGACATGAATATAAACTGTAAATACTGCCCTAGTAATGATGGAACCAGCGATTGCAATATCGAGAATTGCCCTTTGCTTCCTATCATTAGCGAAATAGAAGAAATGCAGTCGTTCCTTGAAACAACGGCAAGCGATAATCCTAAAGAGCTTATCGAACGCCTCACTGATATAAACGTTTTCCTTGCAAGAAGCGGCAAGCTCCTTGCTGATGCTAAAGCCTATCAGGATGAAGTTACCGCGAACGTATATGCAAGTCACATGGAGTTCATTTCCCGTGTTCCTGCTACTGTTGCAATGAAGTTTGTTTCAGCGCAAAGTGTAACAGCCAACCAGCTTGTTACATGGCTCGACCGTATAAATCGGACACTTGTACACGCTGGAGATAACATACGGACGCAAATTTCTTTTGCCAAGCAGGATATGGCTTTACAACGAAAAGGATACTGATAAATAATGTTTAATCATCTGATATTTAGTTTGTTAAGCTGAATTATCACATAAATTATCACTATCTTTATATCTGAATATAAAACAATATAACAATGAAAAGTAAAGATGTTCACAGCTTCCCTAAATGGAACCCTCATTATAAAACAGTGAGTTTATTTTCACATATATCAGAAAGGGTTAAGTATAAAGCACTAAGAAACTCTTCAAGCGCATTTATAAAAAGGGCTGATGTTAGGAATGCTGTTTTTGAAAGATATAATTACAGATGTGTTATTTGCGGTTCTTCTGATGATTTAGAAGTAGACCATATATATTCTGTACATTCGGTATTACATGGTAAATATCCTCTGTGCCAATTAAATACGTTGGATAATCTACAAACATTATGCAAGTGTTGTAATTCTTCCAAAAAACCATAAGTATGGCAAGACCTAAAGAAGAAGGATTAAAATACTTCCCTTTCGATATAGATTTCTTTAACGATGAAAAAATAGAAGCTATATCCGGAGAGTTCGGTATAAAAGGTGAAATAGCAACAATAAAGCTGCTTTGTGCGGTATATAGGAATGGGTACTTCATAGAGTGGAACGAAATGTTGAAAATGAAACTACTGAAAAATCTACCTGGTGTTAGCTTGGATTTACTTGAACAAATTATAAATCGCTTAGTCAAATGGGAATTTTTCGACAAAAACCTTTTTGATTCGGTAAAGATTTTAACAAGTCATGGAATCCAAAAAAGATACTTCGAAGCAATTAGAAGAAGAAGAAAATCTAAAGATTATCCCTATATACTAATTGACGGTGTTTGCGGATGCGAGAGTAAAGACGCTCTTTCTTCCGTCGACGATAACAATAGCGATAGTGATGAAATCGTCAAATGTAAAGTTAATGTATGCAATAACCCCACTTCAACTGATATTAATGTAGGCAATAATGCCACAAAGGAAAGTAAAGGAAAGGAAGAAGAATATATTCCCCCTATAATCCCCCAAGGGGGAATGAGAGATTCTGATGATAACATGATTCAGATAGAGCAAGAACTTAAAAGCAGGGAAGCTAAATTATTGGCTAAAGAGCAAAAGCTTTTGAAGCGAGAAGCTGCATTGAAAAATCAATTATCAAATAAGCTTCCAGATATTAGCTTCGTAAGTGATGATTTCAAAGATGTATTTTCTTCTTGGCTCGAATATAAGCGAGAAAAGAAAGAGAGTTATAAATCAAATAAAGCTCTTGAAGCTTGCTATAAGAAACTTTTGGAACTGAGTAATAACAATCCAGATACAGCTCGTTTGATAGTTGAGCAATCAATGGCAAGTAATTGGTCTGGAATATTTGAACTAAGAAATGGAAACAATAGAAAAGGCGCTTTCAGCCCAAATGGAACAAGTACAGCAGGACAAGTCATTAAACCCACAGAGAATAGACAATCTGGTGAAACGCCACAGAAAGACTATTCTCAAAGGTTTTGAATACGATTTGAATAATCCGAATGAGTTCTACGCTCATCGTGATTTGATTAAAGAGCTGGGCAATAACTATGCAGGGCGTGAATTTAGAGAGTTTGAAGTTGATGCGAATAACTCGAAAATATTAGCATTTATGCTGTATTACTTCAATGGTTGTCAGTTGGCAGAAAAAGTTTTCCCAGACGAAGACTACAAGGTTCATAAGAATTTGCTTATCATAGGAGAGCCCGGTACAGGAAAAACAATTCTAATGCAGATATTCTCCGATTACCTGAAGCTAACCAACAACCCTAATGCGTTTGAAAACCTCTCTGTCACCCAGATGATGAACTACTACAAGATTAACGGGCATATTGATAGGTTCACTTACAATGAAGGACAATCGAAAGGGTTTAAGTCTGAACCGTTTAATATCTGCCTGAATGATATCGGTTTAGAAACAGAAAATCAAAAGAGTTACGGCACAAGCCTTAATAGCGTGATTGATGAGTTTCTGTATGCCCGGTACGAGATATACCAGCAATTTAACAAGAAGTATCACATAACAAGTAACCTTGAAACAAAAGAATTTAAGGCTCGTTTTGGAGGCCGCTTAATTGATAGGTTTAAGAGTTTCAATGTGATTCCTCTGCTTGGTAGTAGCCGAAGAAAGTGACAGTTATACTAAGTTAAACGACTGATTATTAATTGTTTTAACGTTTGGAATACAAAGTAAAAATAGTTAACTTTATATCAAATAAAAGAACTAATAAAAACTAAGAGCAATGAAGAAAAGAGTATTTACCCTTAATGGGAAAAAGTATTTTTCATCCGAAGAATACATAAAAGCACGTAATCAATTTCTTAACTATCAGAACGAGCAAGAACAGGCTATCGCAAAGTTTGGGTTTGCATCTGAATGTGTTGTTTTAGCAGGAGAACAATCTGAAATAATATCATTCTCTGTACTTCCAATTAAATAATTTATTTGAGTTGCAAATAAAATAGAAGTGATAAAATTATGATAGCAGGAACAACCAACTTAAATACGACACTCAATCTCACATACGTGCTGACTGATGCCGTTGAAACGCTTCTATACGATTTGAGAAGCGAAATGGGAAAGCAAGGCTATGAATTACGCCACGATGCGAAACGCAATTTCAACACAGCAATAGCCGCGATCCGGAAATTGAAACAAGATGTGGATAAAACACAGCTCTCCACACAGGAAAACTTCGGAAACGACTCCGATTGTCTTCTGGCTTTCATCCGGCTGTTGGTAGACCGCTGCGGTGACGATGACAAGAAGATGTTTGAATTCTACAATTACATCAAGTGTTTCCCGTCCCAGTTAAATCTTGAGCTGTCTGACGAGAAGAGTGTATTTGCGCATATTTTTAACTAATAACTAAATATAATATGAATATACAAGAAGCTGCAAAAGAATACGCTGACGGGCTGTATGAACCTACTGATAGAGGAATTTTGTATAGAGAAACACAGGATGATTTTACCGCTGGTGCTGAATGGGAAAGGCAAAAAGCTATCGAGGCATTTAAGTTTGCTACAGATGGCTACTTTATTATCGGTGGTACTGATTATTCAGAAAACCGGCTTAAGGAGTTTATTGAGAAACTTAATTCGTAATAAGAAAATATGAAACAGACATTAGAAGAAGCCGCTATAAAAGCTGCGGAGGATTGCTATGAGATGCCTTACAATGAGAATTTACTGCACATGCTTCTTATTAAGCAAGCTTTTGAATTAGGTGCAGAATGGCAATCCGGACAATCCCCTTGGATAAGTGTAAAGGAACGATTGCCGGATGAGAGCGAATTTGTACTTTGTCGAATGGTATCAAATGAAGCTATTGTTGGTGGATATATATTCGTTTCACCTGACGGGTTGCCATGTGTCGCAACTCTACCTAACTTTGAATTTGACGACTATGGTGGGTATGTGTGTGATATGTGGATGCCGATACCGAAGTTTAACTAATAACAATTTTATAAGCGTCCAATATAGTCCTTAATTGGTATAAAGTAAATGGCGGTGAAGGGCGACCATACCACGCTTATCAACATATCTCCCCTCCCGTCAAATTCGGGCATGCTGAAAAGCTAAATACGTATTGTTGCGTTGAGGGAGAGCAATACTTATTAATCTTTTAAATATATAGAATTATGATTGGAAAGAAAGTTATTGTTAGAGCAGATCGTGCTGGTGTATTTTTTGGTACGTTGAAAGAAAAGAGTGGTAGTGAAGTTACATTAACAGACTGCCGCAGACTATGGTGTTGGTATGGAGCTTCATCTATCAGTCAGTTGGCGGTAGAAGGCACTAAGCAACCGAACGATTGTAAGTTTACGTTGGTAGTACCAATCATCACCATATTAGGAGTTATTGAGATTATCCCTTGCACGGATGAAGCGATTAAATCCATTGAGGAGGTAGCCATATGGAAGAACAGATAATACGTTTCTTAAGCTCTGGCTATGGCGATGGCTCTGGCTATGGCGATGGCTCTGGCTATGGCGATGGCGATGGCTCTGGCTATGGCGATGGCTCTGGCTCTGGCTATGGCGATGGCTCTGGCTCTGGCTATGGCTATGGCGATGGCTCTGGCGATGGCTATGGCTCTGGCTCTGGCTCTGGCTATGGCTATGGCTCTGGCTATGGCTATGGCTCTGGCTATGGCGATGGCTCTGGCTCTGGCTATGGCTCTGGCTCTGGCGATGGCTCTGGCTCTGGCGATGGCTATGGCGATGGCTATGGCTCTGGCTATGGCTATGGCTCTGGCTATGGCGATGGCTCTGGCTCTGGCGATGGCTATGGCGATGGCTCTGGCTCTGGCTATGGCGATGGCTCTGCCATTAATATGTTTAATGGTGATAAAGTCTACATAATAGATGAAATGCCAACTATCATCAAGAGTGTTCGGAATAACATAGCCAAAGGATTTATTCTCAACGGAGATTTTACCTTGATTCCGACATTTGTCGTCAAAGAGAATGGCAAATTTGCACATGGAGAAACATTGCACGATGCATTTGATTCACTTCAAGAAAAATTATATGACGATTCAACCGAGGAAGAAAGGTTAGAGGCTTTTAAAAAGCATTTTCCAGACTTTACTAAAAAGGTATCGGCTAAAGAATTATTTCATTGGCATCATGTGCTGACCGGTTCGTGCAAGCAAGGAAGAATGTCATTCTGCGCTAATAAGGGTATAGACATTGATAAGGATGCTTATACTGTACATGAGTTTATAGGATTAACTCAAGATTCGTATGGCGGTGATATAATCAGAAAATTGAAGTGATTATATAATTATCCCGTGGATTACCTACCCTTAGTGTAAGTAGTAAGGCAATCACCGGAACGCCCACGGGAACACAGATGTTTGAATAATTAGTTTAGGTTTTGTCCGGTCGGTTTGTGAAAAATAGGTCGGACTCTTTTTTAGTATATCCATTAAAAGTAGAAAGGAATCAAATGAATCTGCAATCTAAGATAGATTACTCCATCTCCTTGCTTCGCAAATGTGAACAAATGGCACTTGACTATGACCCGGAGAATGGCTTTTACCTTGCGTTCTCCGGCGGTAAAGATAGTCAAGTTCTATATCACCTTGCAAAGATGTCAGGAGTGAAATTTAAGGCTCACATGAACCTTACAAGCATCGACCCTCCGGACGTTATTCGCTTCGTAAAACGGAACTACCCGGATGTGGAACTGATAAAACCGCAGATGTCTATTTATGATATGGCTATTAAATTGCATTTTCTTCCAACGCGTAGATTACGTTGGTGTTGTGCAAAGTATAAAGAGATGTCCGGGGCAGGTAAAGTAACCCTAATTGGTATTCGCCATGCAGAAAGCGTAAGGCGTTCTAAACGTAACGAGGTGGAGACGGGTGACCGTAAGTTTAGCGGAAACTTCGACCAATTTTCCGAGCATAAAGAAAAGATGGTTACGTGTGTCGGGGGAAAGGATAAGATACTTATATCTCCTGTACTCTATTGGACTGATAAGGATGTGTGGGAGTTCCTGAACGGAAATAACATAGAGCATTGCTCGCTGTATGATGAAGGATATAAGCGAATCGGTTGTATTCTCTGTCCGATGGCAAACCGGAAGCAAAAGTTAAAGGATATTCAGCGTTTCCCTCATGTGAAGCGAAAGTGGATACAAACAATTCAAAAACTGATTGATGCGGGATATATCAATCATAACTTCACCGATGCAGAGTTTGGCTTTAATTGGTGGATAAGTGGTAAAAGTTTCAATCAATATTACGCAGATGAAGTTTTACAGCAGAAAATAGAGTTTAATTCATAACAAGATAAAAAGGAATCAAATGATAATAGCGTGGTTCTCATGCGGTGTAACATCCGCAGTTGCTTGTAAAATAGCATTAAGCCTGTACGAAGATGTGCAGCTCTATTATATTGAAACTGGTTCCTGCCATCCGGATAACGCTCGTTTTCTATCTGATTGCGAAAGATGGTACGATCAGCCTATTCATACAATACGAAGCGACAAATATACCTGTGTTGCTGATGTATTGCGAAAGGGATATATCAACGGGGCTCATGGTGCAGCCTGTACACTCCAATTAAAGAAAGTGGTTCGGTATAAGCTGGAACGTGAACTTCAACACTGGGACGGGCAGGTATGGGGATTTGATTACGATCCGAAAGAAATAAATCGGGCCATCCGGCTAAAACAACAATATCCAGACACAAAGCCGTTGTTTCCGCTTATTGAAAAGCAGATAACAAAAACTGATGCTATGGGGATGCTTTGGAAAGCCGGCATTGAAATTCCTGCCATGTACAAGATGGGGTACAATAACAACAACTGCATCGGCTGCGTGAAAGGCGGTATGGGTTACTGGAATAAGATACGGAAGGACTTTCCAGAGGTGTTTAACCAAATGGCACGGATTGAACGTGACGTTGGTGCTACCTGCCTGAAAGATAAAGACGGGCGCATTTTCTTGGACGAACTACCAACGTGGAGAGGCGAGCCAGTGGAAGAGATTATACCAGATTGTTCTCTTATCTGCCAGATAGAGTTTCAAGAGATAATCGATAGACAGGTAGAACGAGTAATGAAAGGAGAAATTAGTATTAACGATGTAGCCTAATTAGGCTCAAAACTGAACAGAAATGAAGAAAATAATGTTCAATGATAAGTACGGCTTAACGCAGGCTGTGCTAAATGGTCGAAAGACTATGACAAGGCGTATTATTACATATCCTTCAAAATTAAGAGGTCAAAATGTAGCTGGATATTTTGTTTGCAGAAGACCTTCTGGGGAGCTTGTCGAAGTGTGTCTGCATGATGAAGATGAACGCATGATTGATGGCGGTCAAATATTTCCTAAATTTCAAGTCGGAGAAGTGGTCGCTATAGCACAGAACTACAGGGATTCAGGCTATGCCCCAGACTCATTAGATAGACATCCGAAAGATTTGAGTATTCGAGGTCTCATGAAAGATTCCGCAGGCTGGAATAACAAGATGTTCGTTAAATCGTATGCTTGCAAACATCACGTCAAGATAACCAATGTAAGAGTAGAGCGTTTGCAAGATATATCCGATGAAGATTGCTTGCAAGAGGGAGTTTTCGAATGGGATGCTGGACAAAAGGATGTTCCTTTTTACTCATTTACGGGTGCAGATATACCCGACTACAGTAATCCTCGTGATGCATTTGCTGACTTGATAGACAAAGTATCCGGCAAAGGTACATGGGAAGAAAACCCATTTGTGTGGGTGTATGAGTTTGCACTATGGGATTAACTAAAACAAAAAGGCGGGTAACTCGTCACAGTCACCCGTGAAAAGTGGGAACTAATATCTAGTCACACAGCTAGACGTTCAGCGGCGACGAATATGTATCTCACTGGCCGAATGAAGACCTTTGAAATTATGAAGCTCACTGGCCATCGCTCCGAACAGAACTTCTTCCGTTATATTCGGCTAACCGGTGATGATACGGCCCGATCCATCTCGGGAGATATGTTTTTCAGAAAATAAAATTCAAATGTCATTCATTGACAGTTTTTCAATAAAAATGTATAACGTTCTCATTGCACAATTAAAATTGGATAATGGGAACGTTAATTCACAATAGTTGTAATTCATCAACTACATATTCATCTGGACCATATAACTTTACAAAAAAAATGGAAACCATTAAAATCCCCTTTACCGGCATTAATCGAAGCATTGATGAAGGTATATCAACCGACGGACAGTGCATGGAACTTATCAATGCACGAATCAAAAACGGCTCAGTAGAGCCTATTGGAAATCCCGTTCTTATCCATGAGCTTACCAATACAGAAAAGGTATTCTACCACACACTTACCAAGAAGATACTTGTTCTGAAAACAGATGGAAGAATAGAAGTTCTCAATGAAGATTACTCTCACTTTGAATGGTTATCATCCGATCTGACCGGCAAGGTCAATGATATTGCCTTTTTAGGAAATATCGCATGCTGTATAACGGATACTCAGATACTATACGAGATATTTGAGAACAACGTTGATGGATACAAATACGTTGATTCCATCCCTGAAATACCTCAAATTAAAATCTCGCAAATGGCTAAGGCAACAAGTATCTGCCCAGATTCTCAATTTCTAAGTGGTAGGAAATACGGTACATTAACAAGTGAAGAGTTCATGCGTACAGCTGATTATAATGCTGTTGGATATTTGGACAACTGCATTGATACCTTAAACAAAGAAGAATATATGGTCGGCCCCTGTCTTCTTAAATATGCATTTAGAACCTCTTCGGGAGAATATATAAAGGAGTCTCCAATCTTTTTGGTAGAGCACGGAAACAAGAAAGACTACACCTTTGACTTTAAAGCTGGGGGACGCGACTCCTATAGTACAGAAGTATCATTTTACCAAATATCCCCTTTCTATTATTGTCATAACGAGCCTAATAACGCCACATTCAAGGATTACACTTATGAATTTGGCGCAATGGGCACCAAAATTGATTTCTCTTTCGATGATTTTGATTTATCTTATCTAACCCCTCTTGTAGTTTCCATTGATGTGTTTATTTCTCCAATAGACTGGTTCGAAAAAAAAGAGAGTAAATACGGAAGCATAACCTACAATCAATATCAAAGAACCGACAACGAAACAGAACAGATCCTGAAGGCCTATCGTTTTTATAAAGTTGCTGAATTTTCATTGAAAGGTAAACAGACCTGGAGACTTGATGAATGGTCAAAAGACAATATCTCTATTCAGGAGCAATTGATTACATCCGAAACAAAGCACTCTTTTTCTGCGCAAACAAGCTATGTGTATAATTCAAGATTGCATTTGGCAAACATCAACTACTCCTATTTTAAAGGATATATATACGGGTATGAGAGCCAGACCCAAGAATCGAATACGGAATATACTCTAACGATTTGTACCGCCATTAGCACAGAACAAGGGGAAACCATTGTCAAAAATACGATATCATCAAAACAGTTAATAATTCCATTTCTTACATATCCTGATTCAAGGGCACATACCATGAGTCTGTTTATAACACCTAAATCAGACAGCGGAGTGACCGGGGAAACTCTCAAAAAAGTATTTTCACTCCAGAAGCACCCCTATCTCGATATCGCCTACTATTGCCAGCCAGCTCAAAGATGGGGAAAAATACCTGGTGATAGAAGCAGTTATGGTTTAATACTTTCTTCCTATTACATACCTATTGATCAGAAGCTCGAATCTGATATACCCGCAGAAGAGAACACAAATTATACAGCGCGTAACGCACTCAAAGTATCAGCCTTAAATAGTCCAATGGTATTTCCAGCATCACAGACTTATCAACCAACAAATACAGAAATAGTCGGCCTATGCTCCAATACCACAGCTTTATCACAAGGGCAATTTGGACAACACCCATTGTATGTATTTGCCACAGATGGAGTATATGCAATGTCAGTAGGAACAGGCAATGTAGTCTATTCAACACAAACACCAATAACACGCGATGTCTGTATAAATCCCCAATCTATTAAAGGCATAGATCAAGCCGTTATCTTTGCTTCCAAGCGTGGACTTATGATGATAGCTGGAAATACTGCAAAATCAATATCTGATGATATGATCGGATATCTCCCATCCTGTGTTACTTCTTCTCCTATCATCTCTAAGATAGCTGCTATAGGACCATTTGCTTTATCATTGGTAGAGTTTACTCAATATCTTGAAAATGCAGAAGTAGGTTACAACTATCCGGAGAATGAGCTAATCATAGCAAATAAAGACTATCCTTATGCCTACTTGTTTAATATGGAGTCAAGCACATGGTCTAAGATATCTTGTTGTATTAAGAACTTCACAAATAAATATCCCGAATGCTATGCATTAATAGATAGTGAATCAGTTACTCCTGGTGTTTATGATATGCAAAATAGCCATAGAAGTATATCAAACATACTCTTGTTGACCAAACCTATAAAGATGGGGACTAATGCCCACAAACGCATTCTACAAACTGCATTAAGAGGAATAGTCAAGCGTGCAATGTCAGACTTATATTTGCGTGGTGAACCAGTAATGTTTAGAGATGAAAACCTTAATATATTCTCTGATGTTGGGCTGTACATTTTAGGCTCCAATGATGCTGAGCATTTTACCCTTATTTCTGGTAAAGAAAGTATTGTTGATATCCGCGATCTTGTTACCAAAATGAATAAATCCAAAGCTTTCAAATACTTCATGGTGGCATTGTCCGGAGGTGTTAGAACGGATGTATCGCTAAACTATATGGAATTTATTGCATCCGAAGCATTCGAGAATCGACTAAGGTAAAAAAAGGAGAGGTATCCCCTCTCCTATCCTTTTAGATTCCACCCAAATCCGTTGCTCGTCTCCTGACTATTCCACTTATCATTCCGATAAACTTCACCACGTCCCACATTAATTTTTCATTCCTCTGTTCTGGAATCGGAGCAAGTTCTGGATTAACCATCAAGAACCATTCATAACATACATAGTTTACTATGTAGTCAAAAATAGCTTTTTTCAGCAATAATACAACCTTATCCGCATGTGGTGGTATTCTATTATGAGGAATAAGTTCAATATTCAAAGCGGCTTCATCCACACTCCATTTAAAATCCCGAACTCTTTTGATAAGCCTGCCATTTATATTATTTAAGGCTGTCTCAATTGGGGTACGAAGCGTATCATAATCATCTGAAGAAGTTTGGATGCTGGAAAAATCTGCATCCTTTTTCTTCAAAGCTTCTCCCTGATAGTAAGTACGAACATCTATTTCAGAGAAAACACTACTTAGCTTTATTTCTATGGCCAGTAAATTCATTAGGTAGTTGGTGCAGCTGACGTTGTACGTTTCGGCTTATCTCTTTGGGCACCGAGAAGTCTCAATTCCTCTTCAATTTCAACCAGCCTTTGTTCAAAACGCGTAGCTTCATCTGGCTTTATAAGATTAAGCCACTTGGCCAAGGTATAATAAGAGAGGTAACTCAGCATATTATCCTTAATCGTTTCTTTCTGACTTTCCATAAAGTTTGAAACAGCATTCGTTGTAAAGCTGATCTTAGTTTTATTTTCATCCCATGAATAAGATGTCTTACCAATAACCCGGCTCAGAATATTTCCAAGCTTCGTTCCGCCCTCCTGGGCCAAATCCTTCAACACGGTGTCGTCGTCGTCATTAGCTTGAAGCTTTGCAGCTAATTCCGTTAGTTTCGGATCACTTTTAAGGGCTTCTCCCAAATAATAAGAGTGTTCCTTCATTTGTTCAAACAGACTTTTTACAGTCAATTCAAGATTGATAACCTTACTTCCTTCCATAATAAATTATTTAGTTATTAATTGCAATTAATTCCGTTTGGGCCTTTCTCGCTCCAAAAGGTATTTCTTTATAGCAATAGCCTGCTCGTCACATACTGTTCCGTAATAAGTTACTTCCTCTTTCTTCGACAAGTTAAACCACTGCATACAGATGTAGTTTGAAACATATTGTTTCAAAGACTTCTCCAAAGCTTTTTTTACGGCTATCTTCCAACTGGAAGGTAAATCAAAGCAGAAGGTAGAGCTTTTCTCTGTTTCATTAGATAAATACCCATATCTGGAAACAATATCAGCGATGCTACTCACAGCCTCTCCAAAGTAGCTATCCAGGATATTCAAATCATCTTCCGTAGAAGATATTTTCTCTATATCCATATTCTTAGCGCCGGTGTATCCAGTTATCTTGTATACTTCCGGCATTATTTCAGCTTTATTTAAAGTTACTTCTATATTCATATCACAAATATATGATGATGAGAATTATTCAAGTTGTTATTTTACAACTATTTCCGCGCTTCTTTAATTTATAAATAGCCCATCCAACGCCACTTATAACAACTAAAGTAATTAAGGCCCAAATCATATTACTTATTTGCTTGGGTAATGTCGTTTCATCTTTCTGTTTCTCCTGTTCCTGCCTTACATTTTCTTGGCTTTGAGAAGACGATGAACTATCAGACTTCAACATTACATTGTCTGCAGCTGTTATATTTGTATCCTGTTTAATCTCATTGTTTTCTTCGGTATTCCCCTCAGCCAGCAACGGATGCTTACCTGTATCTGGATTAATAGGTTTAGTGGTATCATACAATCGCCAATTCATTTTCCGACTAGTAGTACTATGTAAGAAGCTGGATATATCTTGCATAGAAGTAAAGCCAAAATCTCTAATCTGCCTGATACTATCTACTTTTTGGGTAGATGTCTCTTGCTTCATGGTAGACTTATAACTTCCACACGAATATAGCGACATCAGAACTCCCATCACTATCAATGCCAAGAAACCTATAACTGTCAACCGACACATTTCTTTCAAATTACACTCTTTCATAATCCCAAGTATTTAATGATTCCTTCAATATGAATCCGTGCAACAGCATCCTTACCATCCCGGGATAAAAGGTATTCTACATCTTCCTTATTATCCTGAAAGAAGTTCTCAGTGAGCACAGCCGGGCAATTCGTGTCCCGGCAAATAGCAAGGTTCTGCTGCCAATACAATTGGTTGTGCATCGGTTTACGAACCAGCACCGGAATACATTCTGCTACTTGTCCCAGGCATTCAGCCAACTTCTTGCTGTTACCTGATGCATTATTAGAAACGAAAACGCTCCATCCTCTTGCATTCATCCAGTTAGCACCGGAACCGGCCGCATTGCAATGGATAGAAACAAGTATAGCTTTCTTTCCTGTCTCTTTATAGATATCATTCGCCCGCCTGCATCGCTCAGACAAAGGAACGTCTGTATCTTCTTTCACGATCCGTTCAGCATCAACACCTTTTTTACGTAAGCCGAAAATAATCATATCGGCAATCTCTCTTGTATAGGACCACTCTCTTAACCTTGCGTCCGGTGAGCGCTTGCCCGGAGTATTCTCACCGTGGCCATTGTCAACCAATACTCTCATTTCTCTTCCTCCTTATCAATTTCGTTTTCAATTCTTTCAATTACTCCCTGTACATGCGAGGGCATCGCACGTTTAAACTCAAATCTTATCAAGTGATAGATTATCCGGAAAGCTTTGTTTTTGGGATACGCAACAATCAGGTTTTTAAAAGCATTTTGCAGATACACGTATGAGAAGACATACGTAATAGTCTTTATCACAATGAGAGAACTGTCACCATCCCCTATTGAGTTCATGAAGACAAACACCACCTCGATAATAACCAGGTATAAGAGCAGCTCTGCCAATGCGTTTTTAAACTTGCTCCATTTAAAGTTCTTGCACCGAACAATACTTACTCCATCGGCCCGCATCCCACACCAGATATTAAAGGCAAACATCACTGCCAAAGCTATTAAAAAGCCTTTGGTCGGTGTCAAGTACGCCAACAATGAGCTGCACAATGACACACATATCACTCTAATTTGATCTAACGTAAATAATCTCTCCATTTTGCATATATCTATTTTAATACTAATTTTGCAGGATCACAGTAGTTTTTAAACTACAAAATCCCGATCCAGCTTGTGAAAGTAGGACGGGATTTCTTAAAACAAGAAGCCCATCAACAACACCTAATACGGGCTGTCAATGGGCATAATCACATGCACAAAGGTACTAATTATCCTATAAATCACAAGGCTTTTCTCTCATTCTTAACAAATGGTCATCAAGTGTTTTAAAATTGCATTTAAGCTTGCGGGAAATGGCTGCTTTAGAGTAGCCATAATCGAGCATTGTCTGTATGATCTTCTCTTTTCCAGAGAGTTTATAATGAGTATTCTTGTCGCCTTTCTTCCGACCCAATTGTTGGCCGCTTGCTTTACGTCGTGCCAATCCCTCTTTGGTGCGTTGAGAAATCAAATCACGCTCAATCTGGGCAGATAGTCCAAAGGCAAATGCTAATACCTGGCTATTGATGTTATTGCCGAGCTCATACCTTTCCTTAACAGTCAGAACAAAGGTTTCCTTTGTCATACAGAGGTTGAGCATCGACATAATTTGCATTAGGTTCCTACCAAGCCGACTGATTTCAGAAAGTACGAGAGTATCTCCTTTCTTCATCTTTTTCAAAAGCGGCCCCAGCTTTCTATCCTTTGCAGCCTTTGTTCCTGATACTGTTTCAGAAATCCACTTATCAATTATTAATCGACGATCATTGGCAAAATTCTGAACTTCAAATTTCTGATTCTCGACCGTTTGTTTATCGGTTGAAACTCTGATGTATGCGTAAATCATTTTTGTCGGTGAAGATAATAAACTAATCCTGCCGGAGCAAATACAGTTCTGTCGCCCCTCAAAACTGAATGGTATGAAATTAAATGAAAGTACACAGGTAAGTAGTATCAATAGTGAATATATCGCCTTAATAGATTCTAATGGTAATCCAGTACGCATAAGCAGAGCTGATCTTGCTGAAGTAATTAGGCTGGTAATGTCAGAAGCTACGAAGGAACGAAAGGGATTGGCATCCGTTGATCTGTTTAAACGAAGTATGCAATCTTATTCAGCAGAAAAATATGTTCACTTATGTAACTTAACAGTTTATTATGCTAATTGCCAATTTCTTATAGCAAGCGGTACCTCTTTGTTAAAGTTTCCTCTTGGAATGATATCCTGTCGGAAAGGTTACTTGCCGGAATTAATCAATATACAAGGGGATAATGCTTCTTTTAGGCTATATTACAGAGATGTAAATGGAACACGGGAAGTATGGGGATATGAGGCTTTCTCTGGTGGATCGCTCAATTTATCCGTTATTGCTAACCATGGAGGAGTCATTAAGTTAGAAACAAATGAAGAAGCCCCTGAGGGGCTTATTAGAGTATAGGGGCATTATGCCCCTATACTATTACTCTAACGTGGCTTCAAAACCACCCTCGAAATCTGAATTATCAGCAATTTCCATCTTCATAGTAATGCCATATGTGCTCATCGCAATAACATTAAGGACAGGGGTAAACTGATTACGCTCGGCATATACTTTGCACTTACCATCCGCATCTGTTTTTCCTATAATTTTAATAGTATAATCACCGGATAACACCTTAACCCTTACGGTCGGATTGCCAGTACTGCTTCCTGCACGCCCCATTGATATGAAATAGAGATTAGGTATTCCCGACGTAGTAGCTGATACAGATAACAGAATAGATCCAGTTATGGCTAAAGCCGTAGTTTCACATAACAGAACGCTTTCCATTACATTTTTAGAGCCTATTAATCCGGCAGGCATTAAACCTTTATTGATAATATTAGCCTCGCTCATCACGCTACGAACGGCTTCTGCAAGATTGTTCTTGCTGATCCGTACTGGTAGCCCATTACTATCTGTCAGTAGCACATATTCACTATTAATGCTATTCACAATAGCGGCTTCGCTTAATTTTCCCATACCTATTCACTTTTAACGGGCATATAAATTCATGCATTTTTACTACCCTTTTGATGGTGTAATATCACGAGTAAAAATGACGTATAATGTACGCCCCTCAAAACTGAATAGGTATGAAATTGAATGAAGCTGCACAAATAAACAGTATTAGTGACGAATATATAATGCTAATGGATGCCAATGGAAATCCTCTCAAAATAGCAAAAACAGATTTAGCTAACACTTTGGCGCCATTTGTCCCAGCTACAAAAGGTGAGGTTTGGATTGTATATTTGGACAGCGATAAGAATAAAATTCTTATTCCCTGGGAACAGTGGTCAATCTCCCGGACGGATGCTGTTGGTGTAGCCATAATATCATCCGGTAGACGGTTGTTGATTGCACCCCACGAATCTTCACTTCCCTGGAGTGCTGTCGCCGGTGCAGGTGGTGCGATCACAACAACATCCAAGGCAACTGCTGACGTAGATTATGCCGGACAGAGTAGCACCAGTAAGATTGTGACTTCATCCGCCTTTGCGGAGGATGGAGACGGTTATGCACCGGGATATTGTGCTACATATAGTAATGGAGGATTGACCGCTGGTTCGTGGTGGTTGCCATCACTGGGGGAACTGGGACTGATGTACGCGAAATTTAGCGCGATCAATGCGGCATTGGCTAAAATCAACGGTGCTACAAAACTGGAAAGAGGCCCCTACCATTCCTCTACCGAGTTCTCGGCTACGCACGTGTGGACATTATTTTTTCAAAGCGGTTTTCGTGGGAGCAGTACTAAAACAACAGGTAAGTACCGAGTTAGGCCTGTTACATCATTCTAAGTGTATGAAGAGCCGGAACATAAACTTCCCGGCTCTTTCATTATATAATCTTACTCAATGAGTGGTATCTTCGTTAACGTGCTAATATCTACTTCTGTTACTTCAAGAATTAATTCTCCAACAAATAAGAATTCCAGTTTACAATAAAGATAATAATAGCTGGATGGCATATATGCATATACATATTCTTCATCACGGTAAAATGCAATATTACTATGATTTCCGGCACGTCTATAAATCTCTATATCAGAAACCCTCTCAAGGGTAAGATAGGCATTCGAATAGATGCTAAACTCTGATATAACTCCTGATTCGGACCGCCGAAATAATAGGGATATCTTACCGGAGAATCTACTCTTTTTGCATGAAAACAGTTTTATGAGTTTAGTATTTGTACTACTTGTTGCAAATACCTTAGCTACATACGATTTGCCATATAAACCATTTTTGTCTGTAGTAGCTACGGGCATATTATTCCTGATTACTTCTGCAAGGTCTGCCTTATTTATCTTCAATGGGCTACCGTTAGCATCCATTAGAGTTATGTATTCGCTATTGATGCTATCCACTTGGGGAGCTTCACTTAACTTCATGATCTATTCATTTTTGACGGGCGTTTAAATTATATCAAAAAACGCCCAAATTCAACATTCAATTTTCAATCTCGTTTTGTTTAATTTATTTTCCACAAATTCACTCCCTTGTGGGCAAGGAGAAAAGATATATTTTTATATTACATCTCTAACATTTCATGGATTTGACCATAAGCACCCGCCGTAAAGAAGTTAGAGCAAATTTCTTTAATTAAAGATATGTCCTCACTACACAACTCTACAACCCCGTTATTATCCATGATGGATTTACAGAGTTTATAAGCTCTGAATTTATCCTCGCGTTTAATTGCGAACTCGGGTGAAATCCCAGCGGAATAAAGAGCTTCCGCAACCTTATCCGAAACAACATTCTCTGTTTCACCTCCCTTAAAGTCTTTAAATTTTCTGTTTAAATCTACTTTCATTATTTCTATGCTCTATTTACTAATAATCCTTTTCTAAATATCATTGAACCAAAATTAAAGTCCACCCCTTCATAATATGATACGCTTCCATCGGCATTCCGAGCAACCACGGCACCAAACTTATCAGCAAGACACAGCTTACTGGTTAAATTCTCTGAGACAAAGACGCCACCATCAAAATAAGCGGCGTATGTATTACCTTCCTTTGGATATGAACGTGAACCTTCCTCAGAATATCTCGATGCATAAATGCAAGCACCGCCAGAGTTAGAACCAATCACTTTTATACCAAACTTTCCGGTGGTAGCCCCATTGAAAGAAACATCAATCATCCCGCTGGCCGCATCTGTAGGTACGCCAATCCGGACACTACGACTATCATTTCCAAAATAATCGCGGCCCTTCCAGAATAGCGAACCGCTTTCGAGGGTAAATCCTCCTATCTTACCACTTTGAGCAATAATTTCACCTGTAAATGAGCCACTGGTCGCAGTTATTTCACCTTTGACATATACTTCGCCCGTTTTACCATTAATCCTACAAGTAACATTACCGGCTGCATCCTTTGCCTCTACATGCTTTACGACCAAATCATCAACATCAATATATTCAGATCTTATCTTCTCGCTTAACAGTAATTTGGTAGCAACAAAAATCCAGTCCACGGCTTTCTCCCAATATCCTAATTGGCCTGCGACTGAAGTCTGAGGATTATTAGCAGATAAGGAAGTATGTGACTTCAAACACAGATATAACATATCTTTGTATAATACCACATCGTACCAAAGCTCACCATCGGCTCCCGAGAGATATTGCTTCCCTTCCGCCCAATCAGTTTGGCGGAGACGGGCACCACGGTCACCTTTGGCACCGTCATCGGGTGCCGCTGTGACATTAAAGACTGATGCAACTATCTGTTTCTTTGCCATAACTTAGGATTTAGTTCCTTTTACATATCCCGTTATATTTCCTCCTGCACTCTTAACGTCAGTATAGGTGATTTTACAGCCGGCGGAAGTAGGTGCATTGGCCGGAGTAAAGGTGGCACCGTTAGCCTTTGTGAAAGCTGTTGTAAAGGTAAACCCGCTCACCTCTTCACCCGTTCCTACCCGCTTTACTTTGTAAGTAGCCGTAACCTCACTGGTAGCACCGCTACTGGTAAGCATCGTCGGACCACTGTAGTTTATTGCCAGGAATAACGGATCAGTCTCATCACTCACTTCGCAAATGGCAGTAGCAACCACCTCACCACCGATGATAAACTCAACCCTCACGCTTAACTTGGAATCGACATCGTCCGCTACCAATGATACGCTGTTAGCTGTTGACCATGCTGTAGTTGACGGCATCTTGTACCATTTCAGTGAGTAGTTGCTCTGAGGCACTAATGAACCGCCCTTGTAGAGTTCCTGAGTTACTTTAACGGTAGTTGTATCACCATCAATAATACCGCCATCGGAAGGATACAGGAAACCGTAATAGGCGGAGTTACTAAACTCCGAGATGGCAAGCGGTATCTCAGAAGTATAGCCAAGATTATGCCCGGAGGCTTCAATCTCTCCGTCCATGCGGATGGTGTCTGCGTCCATGTTGGAGGCACTGGCAAGATTTCCTACAATCTTCAATGCCGGTACATTCACAGAGCCATTATTATAAGTAGTGGTTTGCAACTTGCTGGCAACGGCAGCCGGAGCGGTAGAAAGTCCAGAAGCGTTGAACGTTACTAAAGTGTTGTTGTAATACCACTTCTCGGAACCCGACACAATCGGCTTGATCACATTCTCATTGCCTGAACGCATGACCGGATAAATGATAGGCTGGTTAGCCGCTACACTCCAGTCCGGAACACATTTGCCCGTATCCTTTTGGTACATCTGCACAAGCGGTTTAGTGGACCGGATATTACCCTGTGCACTATCGCCGTCGATTATCATGCCGATAAAAAGAGAACCCGAAACATCACTCATCTTGTACCTCCTCTCCGTTAATTTGATTATCCTGAGCTGGCAAAGAATCTTCAGCAGGTAATCTATTACTTTCTTCATTTAAGATTTCCTCTCCTATTTGATTTCCACCCGCTTCGATTAGCTTGGCCGCTTCCTGCTCTGTAAGAACCTGCCCGGAAATCCCTCTCACATATTCTTCAGGTTCAAACCTCACCATACGCAGATCACTCTCGTTAACGATAAAATTACCGTCAGCAGTCCGATGGCGGACATCAATCACACCGGCACGCCTGGCGATATCGGCGGAAACTTTCAAATACTTCATTTCTCTCATATACTTCATTTTTTATTTAGCCCCTGGCTATTATAACTTCGTTAGTACCTGTACGGATGGGATCACCGCTTCCGGTGGTAAGCACCGTATAAGGCCCTATCTCATAGACTTCCGGATAAACGGACATTTGCAATCCACCGCTCAGACGCAGGTTGTCGGCTGTTACCGATACCGAACTACCGTGCCCGATTTCCGTGCCTGTAGCACCGGCAGTAGACGACTTTTTGAACCACTTCACGAAGAAGTACTTGTTTATCTGCTCTTCCTTCAACTCCTCTTTATTCGTCAATATCTTCACATAAAAAGTCATATTAGCCATTCCCTTACGAATAATGTTGCCATTCGGACTGTAGACAAATGCCCTAATCGGAGGAATCTTATAAATTATGGCCGTCTCCGCCATCAGGGTATCATCCACAGGTGCCGAAGGCTTGGTGCCGGTATAATAGGCGGCACGGCAACGGATGATGCTCAGATATGTATTGTCGGCATCAATACGTAGCGTCTTGCCTCCCTGACCGGATACATACTCAATGTTCAAGTCGGAAGAGTCGATCAAAGTCTCTTCTCCGTTCTCAACCTTATACCACCAATACGCGACGTTGCCATCTGCTACCGTTTCGCTACCCGTTTTTAAGGTTGCTGTTATATTTATGTATTGGCTATCTTTTAGGGGATTATAGGTTATCTTTGATGGCTGATTGATACTAAGTGAAAGCTGGTCATCACTTTTCTGTATAGTGTTCAAGGTAAACGTATCGTTATATACCAGTGTGTTCCCGTTTCTGGAATCCACATAAGTAGCCCGACAAAGAATCTGCACCGGAGCTGTCGGGGAGACATTCTTCTTCACAAGCAATGTACCGTCGGCATTCAGAGTATAATTACTATTCTCTGAGGTAATCTGAGTACTTTCACTGTTTTCATACCAGGTGACAGTCAGCTGACTACTCTTATCCCCGTTACTGATAATCTTATCCGGATCAACAATATTGAGGAAAGATTTCAGCTTCATCGGAGTTATTGTACGGTTAGGAATGTACGTATTGGCATTGGTATAGTAGAACTGTGTCTTGCTACCTCCACCATCTATTACAATTCCAAAGCTCGCCTTTAAAGGGGTATAACTGGTCCTTATTTGTTGCGGTTGAACCGCAGCCTTAATTCCTTTCATACAACTATACTATTTTCGATGTTAATACTCTCGGCACCATCTCGGACGTATGCCGTACAGGTAAATTTTACTTTTCTTGTAGCTCCCCAATTGGAGGGTATATCTTCATTGGTCAAATGAAGGATACGGCCGTTATTGGCATGAACGACCGACCAGGCGTTATCTTCCGTCACCTGACCGCTATCACGGGTCCATGACCAATCACCGGGCAACACATCCTCAGATATATCATTATAACCCCAATACACAATAGGGGTAAATTCCGCATCGACCTTACCGGCAAAGAAGTTATAACCGTTATTGGAAGAGAACTCAAGGGTTAGTTCTGAATTACCCTCAATCATCGCCCAGTCGGTCGCATTCCATTTAGGTTCCTGCATGGTTCCGGTAACCAGACACATCCATTTGCAGCCAACATGATAGACTGCATCGAATACTTCCTGCGTGGACTGGTAGGGATCGTTCACCGCATCCGCTGCCGACCACGGGCCACGGTTGTTCTCCGAGCGGACCGGTGTACCCTGATAGTCTATGCGTAACAAGTCCTGAATGGCAATACCCCGGCAATAGATATAACTATGACGGTAGTTTATAGGCAAATTGTCAAACAATGACAACTGTTTTAACTTACCTATAATGATGGCATAGTTATTCTCTTCCAGTATGGGTTTCGTTACGCCATCGAGCATGCAGATACACTTCTCACGGGAAGACAAGTACCAGTATGCTTGGCGGTCTTCATTCACCGGATTGCCACGGTGAGAAAGAATCATCAGCGGTTCCGGCGGATAGTTCTTGCCGCCCGGCACTTCATCATCCGGATACATAACGGCAGTCATGGTATTGGCCACTGTGTTCACGTTCAGAACACGCAGCCAGGAAGTATAAGAATCTCCGGTACCGGAAGCAAGATTGTTCACCATGCCATAAATGATATCATTTTCATCCAAAGCCGTGAACTCATTCTCCCAACGTTTACGGAGCGGTAAACGGTAAGTGCCATCCTCCAGAAGTTCTACGCTCTCAATAGTCCCTGACTCAGAAAATGAATAATCGTTCTCCATAGCAGACAAGCGGTTGAAGATAAGCTCTAAAACGGTCAGCGATGACCGCAACTCCATGCGGTCAGCCTGAATCCTCCCTTTATCATCCGCGATTATGCCCTTGCCCGCGATAAGTGAGTCTATGGCTTCGCCAACCTCTAGACCTCCAAATAGACGCAATAGATAGTCAGTACTATCGATTTTGTCCTTACGGAGGAATATATCTTTTAAGATCTCATTGTTATTTGCAATCTCAGCCAGTATTCTTAAGGCTGAATATGTGTTTTTATTCGTAGGAATTGTAGTATCCCCTACTTTTATCAAATAGATAGATGATCCTCCCCCACCTTCTCCGGGAGAAGAAACTATTTTCAAGGCAACCTTATTACCATTTACCTCAAAAATAACGTCGCTATTTTCTTCATCTATATGATACATATTACTTTTGTGGAATAAGACTGACTGCAATGTTCCTCATCTCTTGAGATGTTACTTTATTCTCAAAAATGGAATACACTAAACTAGCAGCCATATAGCAGATAGCTTGCGATACAGGTTCATTCTGATCAATATCTAAGTCTGTACCAAGGGTATATTTCGCTTCATACACGAACATTTCTAATTTAGAATCAGACTTTGCAGAGTATAGCATTAGTACTCTATTACCAGAGTTATTATATCCCATTATGCACACAGGTTTGTAACTCCCAGCCCTTGTATAAGAGTTGCATTGCTGTTTATATTCCTCTGAGTTTAAATCAAAAGCTACAATACAAGTTCTCTTCCAATTAGAAAGTTTGATCGCAATCAAAGAGACAAAATCATCAGGAACAGGTATAAGACATTTCCCCTCACTATCCGAGGTCACAGTAGCATCAGAAGAAACACCATTTTTCTTATTGACACATCTAACAGGAGAATTCATTTGTACCAAACTTACAGCATCTGGTATAACCGCTTTTATATACTCTTCAATCTTGACCGTATCTTCTGATAGGAGAGAAAGAGTTTCTTCCTCTCCTATTTCGTTGAGTATTGCTTTGACTTTACTTATGATTTCCTGTTCAGTCATCATTATTTCCAGTTAGGGAATGACACACCAGTTGCAGCAGCTTTAGCCTGTATTGCAGCTTTATTACCAAGATCAGCAAGAGGGATATTATAAGGTTCACCCATTAAGATATCTTTCGCTTGCTGCGAATTCTTCACATCTGGATACACCCCAGCACCGCCACTTATTTCACCAGATTCTGATATATCAGAAGTAGTATCTTGCTCTGTACTTTCCACAACAACTTTATCAAACTTCTGAGTGCCTCCTCTTTGAACTTGCAATGTACCCGTATCTCGAATCAGAACAGATTCTATCTCTTTGATAATCCTCGCTTTAAATTTGGGAGAATTTTCAATAGCTTGCTGAATTACTGGATTTGAAGTAGTGTATGTGGCAGGGACAATACCAGCCGTTGTTAAAGAACCATGACGGAAGTCAACACGAACATGTCCAGTACCCATAGGGAAAACAGAACTTTGTTCTATCATCCCATAAATTGCGTATTTTTTCTTGTAAATTTTCATATAATTAAAAATTAAGAGACGGAGTACTATACTCCGCCCCTACATTTCACAGAATCAATTTTGAGCATAAATTACACCCGTATATTTCTCCCAGGTAGTACCATTATACTGATAGATTTCACCCGTCTTCGATCCGGTAATTGCGGCACAAGCAGCAGTTAAATAAATAACATCATTCAACTTCGGATTTTCAGGTGCGTCAGTGGCGTTACTCCAATTAGTGATAGCAGAAGCACCGGGAATATTATCACCATCAATATCCTCACCATTGACCCAGATATGAGAATAGCCTTTCAACGCCAAAGCGTTGATAGAGATGATAGCTTTTCTCTTAGCCTCTTCACCCTCAATCTTTTCAGAACTGGTTTCTTCGTTCTTGATATAATAGCGAACGATACCAGACATATCAAGAATACCACCACTACAAGAATACCCCAGATAATCCAAAGTCGGTTCATGTTTCAAATAGAAATCTCCAAACACGGTGTGAAGTTTCGTACATGAGAATCCCCATTGCTGATCGGAAGTCATTGTGATATCCTTATGCTTGGTAAAATCAATATTCTGAATTTGTTCCAGCAAATCACGTCCCATAAGCCACCATGCTTCCTTAGAACAGTTCTGACCTGTGAACTTCAATTTTGCCAAAGCAATAATATCAGCAAATGTCCACGGACCGATGTGTTCATACTCACGCTTAAATTGCCAACGAATACCTTCGGTAGTATATACCAACTGACGCCCCATTTTGCCACGATCAACCATCAATTTGCCCTTATGGCTCACCCATAAAGAACGATTATTCTTTCTGCGGTGTTGCTTAATCATAGCCTCAGCAATTTGAGCTTCGTTAAAAGGAATACGTTTCTTTTGAGCATCAAAATAGTCAGATACTACCTCATTCATGATAGTCTTCTGTAGATATACTCGTTTAGGGGTCGGGAATACAACATCAGGAGCAACTTCCTTCTGAGTTTCGGCACATGCATTCGTCAAAATGACGATTTCTGTACCCTTGGGAACTGAAGGAATTTTGCAATAAGCATCCCCTTCATTCGTCTTCGGGCCGTTAATTGCCATAACAATGGGTTTACCACTCGAATCTTTTCCGGTAATAAACAGCATAAGATCCACTCCCTTGATTTCCGTTTTTCCATCTTCGGTATATCCGTTGACTCCTTTCACCAACACCGTACCATTTTCCTGGAATAATCCACGATCATCCGAAGGGACACTGATAGGAGCTTGCTGGTCACCAGCAGAAGTATAATCTTCAGTAGTGAACACAGAAGATTTCTGTTCATCGATAACAAAGTGGTCCACTTCAAACCCTGTAACGCGAACTTTCTTCTTGGCTTTACGCATAATACCATCCAAGACGGTTTCATCCGTACCAATTAAGAAAATGTCATCATCAATATCCGGTTGAATAAGATTTCCACCACCAACACCTCCTGTAGCATCCGACACTCCGGAAACAGTTGTAGGACTACCTGGCAATTGAGTAGGTTCACCAGCATTACCTGGAGATGGTGTTGAGCCAGGGGTAATTACGGTAGCATCAGCCATAAGGACACCGCCACCAACAAAGACGCAAATAAGCGTCAGCATGACGGAAAGTACCGTCCATTTCTCTTTCTTCAAAAAATTAATTACTTTCATTTCTCAAAAATTATAATAGTGAATAATTAGGCATTTAATGCAGCTTCAACGAGAGAGTTTCTTTTTTTCTTATTAGGATTGCCCGGAACACTCGTTATCCCTTTAGGTAGTCCGTCCCCACGTTCTTCCTTCAACTTATTGATATTCTCATTACGTCCCTGCACAACACCGGCGGCCATAGCATCCTGCGTGTCTTTATCGTAATTCAGACCTTTATCCAAGAAGTCGCATATTTCACGGGAATAACTTCCTGACATAATGGGAGAAATAACATTCGTCCAAACCTTATCAAGAAATTCTTCAATATCATAGCCTTTCTCTTGGCACCACCCCTCCACAATAGGCATACTCTTTTCAAGGTTATCGTTGTATTCCTTTTTACTGGCCTCCATCGCCTCCATTTCCTGCTTACGTTCTTCCTCAGCCGCCAGAATATCATCATATTCCGGAGTACCTTCTTCAGCAGTTAGCAGATCCTTTCCAAAATAGCGAGCCATTGCATTACCGGCACCGCGTTTCTTGTTTACAATATCGGCAAGCATCTGGGCCAAACGAGGATCTTCTTGCAAAGCTTCGGCAAGTTTGTTGCGTTGTTCCTTATTTCCGTTGATATATCCCATCAACATTTCAGCCGAAGACTCATCATCATCTGCATTATAACCGGGAATTTCGTCTGTAAGAAGTGACCTTAACTGATCCCGTTTTGTTGGAGTTTGAACCTGTTCGGTGACCGGAACTGATTCCGTTTTGTCAACCACCGTTTCATCCTTCTTTTCTTTAATATCTTCCATAAGCAAATTCTTAAATTGTTTGATGCACAAAAAAAGCACTAAAAAGGGAAACATGACCTGCGTTTTTACAACTAAAAGCTGCGTTTTTAGTAAAATCGCAACTTTTAAAGTATTACTTTAATTATATTTGCATAAAACATTATTATAATGGATGATATATTCAGAGAAATAAGAGATAATTCTATAAGAGAAGCATACTTTGATGCATTGAAAAGCTTACGAAAAAGTATGCCTTATATTTCAACCGAAGAAATTATTCAGGAAGTTATGAAGAAAGAGGCACCTCGTTTTTTCATAACTTATGATAATGCACGTAGGGTTATATCACTTATGCATCGTGGAAAACCTATCAAAGTTTCCAATGAAAATAAATTGTGTATGTATAAAGACTTATACGCCAGATTTCTAAAGTACAAACAAGAAATGAAGGCGCCAGGTTATTGCGTATTAAAATATATCATAGAACAGCCAGCGCCTTCTTACTACGTGGCAATAGATACAATGAGAGGCATCATTTATAAATCAATAAAGAACAGATAAGATGATATTTATCATTTTCCTTGTATTCATATACTCCATTGGTTTTTATTGCGACACTACGCAATTAGGTATATACAATGGGTGCGAATGGTGGAACTATATTACTTATAGCTTTGTCCACACTAATTTTTTTCATCTAAGTATCAATTCTGCATTATTCTTGTTTTACTGGAGAAGGCTCCGGAACTTCAACCTGTATATCATTATGCCAATAATGACTATAACTCCTATTCTCTCAGCAATCTTTGCGACCTATCAGGAACCGACAGTTGGTGCCTCAGCAATAGTCTTATCTATGGTAGGCATTATTACAGCCGGCATTAAACAACGTTATATGCCGAAAATCATTCTCTTACTTGCATTCTCATTTCTAACTACGGGCTTATTCGCTCCACATATCAATACGCTTATCCACGTATATAGCTTTCTAATATCATTTGCGGTAAGCCTCTTATTCAGGAGGTTTATATATGACCGTAAATGAAATAATACAGAAGAACAGAGAACGGCTCGCGATAATACGAAGTCCATATAATCCGATAACCGGCGAAGGATCAACATCTATTCCCCGGAAAAAGGTCTATATAAAAGATTGTCCTATTGAAGAAATGTATCTTCCGGAACAATTCGCGGAAACCGGTTTTGTGCAAAAGCTCATTGAGATTGGATTTAATGGGTATATCAAGTTCATCCTCAAACAGGGTATATCGGATAAGATAAGGAATGAGCTTTGGACATCATTTTGCCAGGAACGAATAAATGACGACTTTGAATACTGGGCCTATTCATGTATTCAGATATCGGCGAAAGGAAAAGGAAAAGACATAGCATTTTTACTTAACCGGGCACAAAGATATTATTTAAAAGAACTGGAAAAGCTTCGCATTGCCGGTGCCCCTATCGACATTATTCTGTGTAAGGCCCGTCAATGGGGCGGTTCCACGCTTACCCAGCTTTATATGCTGTGGATACAACTTATACACCGTTCTAATTGGAACTCCGCTATCTGTGGGCATATTGAATCCGCAGCTCGAAACGTATCAGGTATGCTCCAAAAAGCAGTCGATAAAATGCCCTTATGGGCAACAAATAACATACGTCTAAAAACAAATCCCTATCAAGGTTCACAAAAGACCCGTTCGATTAATACAACGAATAGCCGATATTCCATCGGATCGGCAGAAAAGCCGGAAAGTCTTCGCTCTGAAGATATTTCAATGGCACACTTGACAGAGGTCGGTTTATGGAAAGAAACGAAAGGGAAGAAGCCGGAAGACCTTGTACAATCCATTTTCGGTTCTATACTCAGTGGTCCCTACACTATCAAGGTTTTGGAATCCACAGCCAAAGGTGTAGGAAACTACTTTCACCGCACCTGGTTAGACGCTGTAGAAGGGCGTAACAACTTTACCCCTGTATTTATTCCTTGGTTCATGATTGATATCTACTCCAAACACATCAATCCAAAAGATTACAATGCATTTATCTCTACCATGACAGAATATGAGCACTGGTTGTTTGAACTGGGCGCAACGCTGGAAGCAATTGCATGGTATCGCATGAAAACACTTGAATTCAAAGATAAATGGCGAATGTGTTCCGAGTATCCGTCTACGGCAGCTGAAGCATTCCAGAGTACGGGCCGGAGAATATTCCCGCAAAAATATGTTGAACAGGTCCGCACATCCACTCTTCCACCCTGTTTTTATGGCGAATTTGTCGCAAACGACATCAAAGGTAAGAATGCATTATCTAATATTCGTTTTGAACATATAGAGCCTACAAAGGACCTGAATAATATACTTTGGGTATGGGCACTTCCCGACAATACAGAAAAGTATTATGACCGATATGTGGTTAGCGTCGATATCGGTGGTACATCAGAAGCCGCAGACTTTTCATGTATTAAAGTGGCGGACCGGCTGCCTATGCTGGAAGACGGGGGCCTGCCTGAAATTGTAGCCGAATGGCACGGACATATTGAGCATGACTTACTTATATGGAAAGCAGTTCAAATAGCTGCTGCTTATGGGAATGCTGTACTTGTCATTGAAAGTAACACACTTGAAACAGAAGGAACAGAAGGTGACAACTTCGATTATGTATTGGATGAAGTGGTAGAATACTACGACAACCTTTATTCGCGTACATCACCAGAGCAAATTAAACAGGGCCTACCGGTTAAATATGGTTTCCATACCAATCCCAAAACCAAGCCAACTATTATCAATTTCCTTAAATCCGCAATGCGCGACTTCCTATATATCGAGAGAAGTAAGCCTACCACGTTCGAGATGGATACGTATGAGCTAAAGGAGAATGGCAAAGAGATGGGCGCCGCTGAAGGCTGTCATGACGACTACCTGATGGCAACAGCGATCCTCATATATGTTTGCTATAAATGGCAACTCCCGCGAATTATGCGGGAGTTTAGGAAGTCTAAGAAAACAAAGATTGTCAGCGAAGCTTCTATTTAAGCAGCAGTTTTCACGATACCATCTTCTGGAGTGGCGAATTGGTCATTGTTCACTTTCTGCATAAGATTGTTATTGCCCGGCATTACATCTTGTGGTATGCCACCCATGGCCTGCTGATTCATCAAAGCCTGCTCATTTCGCTTGATAGCTTCAAGTATCTTTGTAGCAAACGGATAAGAACAATTCTCCAACAATGTCTTTACATCAATCGCATTTTTTTCAAAGAGTTGCATTAGGAAGTCATTCTGTAACATCTGAAATGACGGGGTATTAGTACCTTCAGTGATTTTCAGGTCAATCTGTGCATTCTGAACTTTATCCGGATCATAGTACTTTGCTTCTTCCGAATAATCTCTCCCAGACAAGTCAATGTGTCTGGCTGAAGTATAATATTGCTGGATAGTTTGCATAACCATATAATCCCTTCTTTTACGGAATGAGTTGAATGACTCAAACATTCCTTTCAAATTCAATGAAGAGTTCTGAACTTGTTGCGCATACAGACTGGCAGCTGTACCAGCACTAGGTTGTTTACCTTGCATCGCACTATTCACGCCGGAAATATCATTGATAAGCTTCAACTGCAAATTCAATAGCTCATAATCACCGGCAACAGCTGCCTGGCCATTATATTGCTGAACGACATTACTAAGATTCTGACCGTTTTTCAGGTTACAGAACAGAACTCCATTATACCGCACATATTCGTCGATTATTTCTTCGCGAGTCATACTTTCAAAAGCCGATTCATCAACAATCAATACACCTTTGGAAGACGAACTACGAATGAAATCAATCAATGTCATTGTTCGGTTGATAGCACGTTGCTGGTCTATGAAATCCTCTACATAATTGAAGACCTTTCCCTGTATCATCGGGTACACATGGAAAGCATAGTTATGCGAACCATGCCAATAAGGGCTCCGGCCTTCTTGAAGAATGTCTCCCCAAGGGGACATGTACCGGTAATACCAATACTGTTCATTGCCATACTCATATTCGATCAACAATATATCCTCCGGCAAAACACCATGAGCAAGCGCCTCATTCGTTCGCTGTTGATTCTCCCAATCAATTTCCTTCTTTTCGTTCAATCCTATATAGTAGAATGTACCTTTCAGTGTATCATGACAGAAGTATGCCTCCCGGCTCTCCAACCTCCACCCAAAGATAACCCGGCACAAATCAGGACGAGATGGGGTGTAGAAATCTAAATCTTTCGTTTCCCTCCCCTGCAAACCATCATAAGTAAGATATGTGTCGCTCACACGATATATGTTCTCAATCCACTCTTTATCAGCCCGGCTTTTAGCAAATAGGGAAACAACCTTATCGAGTGGCATATCATACACTTCACCGATACAATTCAAGTCCCAGGTACGAACATCCTCAATATTCGTATTGAAAAACATACGCGCTGGATTACAGCCATAAACCCAAACATCATTCATCCGTTTAGCCGGGTTCCAGCCATATTCCACACGCTGGCCCACATAGCCACCGCATAACATTAATCTGAGACTATCAGAGTCCAACTCCCGAATTTCATTAAGATCATGGACATATTCAACCGCAATACTCATCATCTCTCCGATTTTGGCCTCTTTCTGATCCCGGACCGTACAGATAGACTGAGTTACATTATTACGAAACTGCCCGTCAATATTTTTAAGAATGGGACTAATCATATTGTTTTTCAATGGAACCTTACCATTCTTTTTGATTAAGTCCGCTTCTCTTATCATCAAATCCGTTTCCGGGTCTTTAATATAATCTCCCCACTGGTCCTCATAAGCGTACATCACACTACGGCGCATCTTTTGACGAGCCTCATCCAGTGAAGCCCAATATTTACTGAATTCATCCAGAATATCCAGATGCTTCTCGTTACGTCTCTGTTCACGAGAAGCATCTTTCTTACGTACTGGCTTTACATTTCTATTCAAAAACTTATTCATAGCAACACATTTTTCACAAAAGTAAGACAGTTAACCCATTAGGTAGTTGTTGATTTACAACAAAAGCTACTTAATGCTCCGAAGTTCTTCTACTATTTCTGCTTTAAGAAGGTTCAGGGCAGTCTCATACGCTTTTCGAGTCTCCCTATCCGTTTCCTCTTTTATCAAATCCTGATATGATTTTACTCGTTTCTGATATTTCTTTAATACCGAGTAACGTTCATATTCAGATGAGTTCTCCAATTCTTTCAACTTCGCTCTATACTGTTCATTCCCAGTCTTTATTTCTTTTTTATAGCCGCGAAGTCTGTTCTCAACGACCTTATACTCGCCTAAGTAATTAAAGTATGCCTCATTTACGCGACTGAAAACATTCCTTTCATCACCACCACTCAAGAACCGATTTAATACAGGAACACTCCGCCACATTCTTTCATCTTCGTCCCAAATCATTGAAACCGTCTTTCCGACCTGATTTATGGTTTTCCCCAATCCTCCAAAATAGCTTTCAAAGAAATGTTCAAAAATTGCCGGGTTCATATTTAATAGCCCTCTATCGTATTTATCACCACCCGTTACTTCATTCAGTAATTTGGCAGAGGAAACAAGAGCCTTAGATGTGCCGGCATAAGCTTTAGTCCATTCCGGCATAAGTTCATTGAAATTATCTTTGTAAATGGGTTTACCAAAGAAATTTCTATTCTGTGCTACCTGATAAACCGGTTTACCAGCATCAGGCATTAGATTGCCAACAACAGTACCAACTATATTTTTCGTTGGTGTACCTTTGGGAATATTCCACTCTCCACCACCAAATGGGTTAATAGGCAGTAATTCGGTAAACTGTCCCATCAACTCCATTCCAATATTGCGATTATCCCCTTTACCTTCCATATAAGAACGGAACAGTTCGCCAGCTCCATAAAAAGCACGCAATTCGATTGGTATTGGAATAGTAAGGAACTTATCACCACCTAACCAGAAACAGAAATTATTCTTCCTTACCCATTCCGGCAGGTTTTCATAGGCATCTTTATCATCATCACCACCAAACATACCAATGAGTAAGTTATTCATGATAGGCAATAATATCCCAGCTGCAGTAAAGCCACCAATTGCAGCAGAAAAACGCTTTGGATTAGCCTTTGCTAAATTCGCAAAATTAGCTAAACTTTGTACAGCAGCATTGAAAAATAAGAAAAGAGACTTAAATGTAGTAGCGCCCAGGCCACCAGCTCCTTTTTTATTGAAATTCACCGTAACTTCTTTTGCATCACTAATACTTCTTGAAATGCTCCGTCCCATTTGACGGCTCGTCATATAAGTAGTGAAACGACTTACATCTTCAGCACATCTATTACCAAACTCAGTCCATTTTGCCATAAACTGGAAAGCAGGTACAATCCCCATTGTTGTAGGTACGGTAACTTTACCTGGTTTAACTCCAAATATCCGTCCCAAATCGACAAGGCCTTTAGCATCCATAATTGAACGCTCTATCATCTTTCGATGTTCTTCTACACTATGTAACGCCGTGTAGCCTGTTTCTCCACCATTTTTAAGAAACTCCGAAAAATAACGTTCCAATTCATTATTCAGGTCGAGAGAGTTCTTCTCAGACTTATATAACAATTCTCCAAGTCTTAACCCCAGTCCATTTTTAATTAGATTCCTTCTAAAACGACTTGAATACTTATGATCTTCCTTAATAGTTATTGCGGAAGTGGAAAATATCACATCTCTTGCCAAATTGCTAATTACAAAAGCCGGATTTCTGGTCGTAAAGTTTGCAGCCATTTGCCGATTGATGCGCTTAACCAAGTTTACAAGTTTATGGGAACCACTATCTGGATTTGTCAAACCATTCATAGCCTGTGCCGCCCTTGGATTACCATTGATATAAACAGTGTATTCAAGGCCATCCTTCTTTACTATGACCATGTGCTGCCTTTGTTCTCTGGGCAATGCCCTATATGGTACCTCTAACCGTCCTTTGCGAGCCAGTCCTTCTCTTGCAAGCTCTACCATTCTTCTTTCAAATTCTTCGACTAAAGCAGCCACTTCCTCCCCTGTTGCGTCTTCCGGTATCTCAGGTAGAGCTTGCTGCCATTCATCTCGCACCCCATCATAGGTATACCACATTTGCTTCACTGTAGCAAGGCTTGTTGGATGATTAATAACCATTGCCAGGAATCGTTGTTTCATAAGATTCCTATTCCCCTGCATGATGGCACTTTCGGCCATATTAGCTATTGTTGCCAGCGGATCGTCAGCCTCAGACACCCGACCTTCCATTTTCTTCACAGGTACATTGAATATTGGACGTTCTTCCATGATATAATCATAAACATCTGCTGCAGTATCCTCTTTCCAGCCTCGTAGTGGAATATAATACTTGAACATAGTACTAACTTTCTGATAAACATCTTTTGTCATTAAGCCGCACTCATAGGTCTTTTTGAGACTTTCTTTTGTTGCAGCATTAATCTTTTCCCAAAGAACAGTAGTCTCATTAGCTTCTTCAAAAGTAGATACTAACTTCTCAGCCTCAGTAGTAAAATTCTCTTTCTCACTAGTAAGAGAAGACAAGCCGGAGAAGTCTTTTCCACGAGCCTCAAAATATGCATCCTCTGCAGCTTCTTCCATCTCGGACTTTAAATTATCTCGCTCCTCATCAAAAGTTAACCCATCAATACCACCATTGGCCAAAAGTTTTTCCAAATCATTAAGCTTTTCAAGAAATGGCTCCTTTGCTTTCTCCGCAGCACGTTTGGCAAATTCTTCATTTCTTTCAAGACCATGTTTAGCTTTCAAATAATCCAATATATCGTCATACTCTACCCCAGTCTTTATTAGTTTGTTCACTTCTGACATTATCGGATCAAAGAAATTCATTTTATAAAATTCCTGTTCAAATGAATTCCTACTGCTTAATTGATTTTCGGCCATATAAGCATTTTCATAATCTGCAATAGGTTTATCTGTTTCCTTTTCAAGTGCTTCTTGCAGAGTTTTCAACCCCAACATGCTATCTTGATACGCTTCTTGATACTTATACATCCTATCTAAAGTACGGGCCTCATACAAATGTTTAGCTACATCTTTTTCAGCTGTTGCATTATCACTCCTGTATTTTTTCCGAACCGGTGTCTCTCGGTAATTACCAACTTTCAATTTATATCGCATGGACATATCCTTAGCGAAAGCATCTGTCGAGTGTCCTTCTGTCTTCAATTGATAGGTTCTCCAAAGCATATATCGTAAATCTCCATCATTCAATCTGAAACCAAGTTTGATTTTAGCTCGACGGAGCATATCTGTGAGCAAAGACTTAATTGTCTGTAAGAAACCATTTTCACGTTCAAAACCTTTTTCGGCCAATTCAGCAAGATATTCCTCTGTGGCCAAATGAAAATCGTACCCGCGTTTAATTCCAAGGTCAATGATTTTCCTTCTTGTTGCTGGAATAGCATTTTCAAAAACCTTATCAATGAAATCATCATACTGTTCCCCGAATACTTCATTCAGCCCACGATGTCCAACAGTTTCATGCAATACAGTAGCCTGCGCATCTTCAACAGATACGGCATTAGGCAGGTAAACGACAACTTCTTTTGTTTTTGAATCAAACCATCCTTTCACATTACTTCCATTTTCTATCTGGATGCGAGCATCATCATCATTCGGCAATTCATCAATGCTGTTTATAATCCGTACAGGAGTATTCAACATCTTCGCCTGTTCCACTATAACGGAAGACAGGCGCTTACTATTCCTTGTACTTTCATCTTCAGCAATACGATATTTTTTATTTTCATCCGATGCTTTAGCTTTTTCTTCCAATTGTTTTTTCAAGCCCTCAACTTCCTTTTCAGCTGCTTTTAATTCATCTTCGCGTCCCCACGGAGTATTCATTGCTTCCGTTAGTCCCTGGACCCTCTTTTCATAGGAAGCTATCTTCTCATCAATATCAGACAAGTTTTTCTCCACGGCCTTCAATTGGTGCTCAATACTTGACATCAAACCTTTACCACCATTGAATTGGCGTCCTTCAACAATATGTTCATTGCCAGCATACAGTTCATACACCATCCTACCCTCATTGAAATGAACAATGACTTCCGCCTTGCTATTATTCAACATTATTTTTAGAGGCGCTGTCCCACGATTAAGGCTATATGCATCTTCATAAGAGGCAATAACCGGCTCTAATGCAGGTCCAAATTTCTCCGTATAAGTTTTACCGTCAACTGTAACACTCTCAACGCCGTCAGGGAAATACTCACTTATAGTTTTATAGGCACGTTCATATACTTTCTTCTGACCTTTATCATGGATAATTCGATTTCTGGCATACTCAATACTCTCAGCCATACCACTCTTACTGTTTGCATCACTTCGTTTTAAATTACGTAGTTTCTTTAATAAATTCTCAGCAACAAATAGGAGTTGAGCCGTCTTATCACCGGACAATGTAGCTGCCATCTGGTTAAATGTCATTCCGCTGGGGTCCTCATCATCCTGTTCTTCCATAATACGGCCAGAAACATTACCTTTCATCATTTGATTAATGAAGTTCTGTTTTATTCTCAGGCGGTCATAAGCTGTAGCATCCAAAGTTCCCTGAACACCATAGGTCACTACATTTACAGGTTTGCCCCACAGAGCATAATTATTGCCTTGCCGAAGGATTCTACCATTCCTTTGTTCAAAGTCCATAGGACGTACCGGAGCATCAATATGATGCAAACCATATAAGCGATCCTGAACATTAACGCCTACTCCCATTTTCTCAGTACTGCCAAGTAATATACGAACATCACCAGAGCGTACTTTCTCAAACAAACCTTTCCGACGTTCACCATCATAGTTATTAATGATAGCAATTTCTTTGGCAGGTATTCCCTGGGCTATCAGTTTTTGTTTTATGTCCTCATAAAGATTGAAACGAGGAGTATTCGGATCATAGTCAAACAAATCCATTTTGGGCTGTTCCCCGGGAGACTGATAACTATCACAGAAAATAAGTTGTGCCCCTTTATCCGCGTTACTTTCATTATAGAGTTTTACGACATTTGATACAACCTGATTAGTCTTGCTATTGGGATTATCTGTAAATGAAGGATTAAGTAATCGGAGATCAATCGCAGCTTGTTTTGCTTTAGTAAAAACAACAAGAGGAAGTGCGCTCATTCTTCTTTTCTCTTTACCGCTCATTTTGCTGAATCTTTCCAACTCACTTATGAGAATCTGCATTACGTCTTCCAGATCTTCGTTTTTATCAATGACAATATTGGTCATCGCTCCATCCCGGAGTTTTGGAATACTACTACTTTCCTGAAACTCTTCTACATCTTCCGTCAAAACAACATCGGCATGACTACGGAAAGCTTTCACCAACTCCGGTACATTGACATAACTCTTAAAGCGGTCCGCAATTTTGAAGTTCCCGGTAGCCGTAAATTCAAGAGAAGGTTCCACCGTACCGAATGTTGTTGCAAATTCATCAAAAGTCTGAATGTTATAAGCTTCAAGAATATCAGGGGCAACAAAATTCATCATAGTCCAGACTTCTGCCATCGTATTCGTTATAGGAGTACCGGTAGCAAGTATTACATTACGGCCGTTATTCTTCTCCTGTACCCATTTGGCCTTTAGTAGCAAGCTGTTTGCTCGTTGGGATGCAGTGGTATCAACGCCTTTGACATTGCTCATCTTACTGGCAAACCCTATCTTCTTATAGTTATGTGCTTCATCTATGAATAATGCGTCTATGCCCATTTGCTCAAAGGTAAGCACATCGTCGGTTCTCCGATCAAGCTGGCGCTCCATTTTTGTTTTGATACGATTCTCAGCCTTGGCCTTATCTTTAACAGAACGTTTTTTAGGTTTCTCAACTCCTTCAAATTGATCCTGAAGGTCAGCTACTTCCTTTTCTAATCTACGCCTCAATGATTCATTCTCAGTCGCTTCAATAACTCTCTCATACTCATCTATCTTCTGTTGAATGAGTTCTTTCTTTCGCCCCTCATCATCCGGTATAAATTGCATAAATGATTGAGGAATGATAATCGCATCAAAATCCCCTGTTGCAATCAGATTAAATAAACGTCGACGATTATCTGCACTTCGTTCGTCTTTCCCAGGGGCCAAGACATTAGCACCTGGATATAGTTTATAGAAGTCTTTTACAAAATCTTCTAATGTGGCATTTTGAACAACAATCATAGGTTTCCTGGCAATCCCCAAACGCCGCATTTCCATCGCTGTGGTAATCATCGTGAAGGTTTTGCCTGTACCTACTTGATGAGCATACAAAGTGCTTTCCCCCAAACTACGCTGCACAGCTTTCATCTGGTGAGCACGCAATGTTATTTCTGTGTTAGAATTTGGATAATGTTCAAAAGCTGGCAGGTCATATTCCTTCAGGCGGAAGTTATTATACTTGTCATTGTAAATCCGTTCTAACTCTTTATGAAACGCTTTCTGCCCGTCGATGTATTCAATGAATTTATCAGAGATTTCCATTACCTTCTCGGCAGCGGCTTGTGTCTCCACCTCATTGACGACACGTATCTTTTGTTCCCCGTTTTTAATCTCATCATAAACTTTCGGTTTCCGTTGATTTAATGCAGCCTCGAATAAATTAATCGTTCCAAGCCGGTCAGTTTTATATATGCCGGCTTTTGCATAATCTGCTACACTAATAGATTTGCCTGTGACATATTCATTTAATACTGAAACAAAATTCAATCCAGTATCCGAAAGCCCTAAGACATCCTCCGCAAACTTATCAATGAACTCAGTAGGTATCCAGGGGGTACCAAGACGATAGCTTATATCACCAAAGCGTATCATTTCAGGTTGGACATTGATAAGTTCTTCCACATTCTTTTCAAAGGCCGGGTCACGTTCCGCTGCTGTTCTTGCCTCTTCCAGTTTTTCTTTAACATTACCGGAAAGATATGTACCCCTATCTATTAAGTCACCAGTCAAAGGGTCACGATATGCCACCCCATCACGCAACATATCATCAATAACTTCCTCCTCACTCTTCGCTATTAGTTGAGAAATATATGGGATATCTATAGCGCCACGATAGGAGCGACTGATGTTTACAGCATCCTGCAAATTATCCGCTTTAGATGGTTCTTTCACAGGATAACTAACTCGTTTATCCAAAATGCCTTTACCTTTGGTTATTTGGTAAACCGATGATTTACCTGTGGCAGATGGCACTTTGGTAACGTCTTCTAATGATAGAGGAAGGTAACGTTCAAAGTCTTCTACGAGAACATTATCTAATGCTTTGTTACGATTGAGTGTACCGTATTTTTTTGCAAAAGCATCATACTGCTTATTTAGCTCTTTCCTTATAGGTTCAGGGTCTATATCTAAGCTCTGTTCCGCAGCAATAAGTTTCTTTAGTGTGGATTTAAGATCATTGTAACTCTGTACAGCATCTACCGTTTTCTGCAATTTACCGTTGTAGGTAAACGTTTCTTTTACGGGAACAGGTTCTAAAACCCCACTCATGGCAACATATATCTTTCCATCTTTAACGGTCAATGTTCCATCTTTCTGGGTGGTTTGTTCTTTATCCTTAACCACAGCACTATTCTCTACCTTTCCCAAAATATTTTCCGGTAACTTTCCGATAGCTTCACTAATCGCTTGAGATAAGTCCAGACCAGACCGAGCCTTTAATGTCTGCGAAGCTCCACTATATAAGCCACCACTACCAGCATCAAATGCCGTCATCATTTCTCCCAGCATCATTTCAGGACGGGCAGCAAAATATTCATTAATCATTATGGGTTTCGTCCGCTTCTCGCCTTTTTCTTCATAAGTACCCTCTCCCACAGGAGTAGTGGAAATATAATTCACGCCATTAGCCACCTCACCTGCTTTTCTCTTACGGAATACTAGGATATCAGCCGTAACACTCGTACCTGCATTTTTTTGGAAAGCATCATTGGGCAAGCGTATAGCTCCAACCATATCAAAACCATTACTGGCAACAAATTCACGGAACCGGCTGTCAGCACCATCCATAGTTGCAGACGACGTAATAAATACTCCTAAACCATTTTCTTTCAGTTCAAGTAATCCCTTTGCTATAAAATAATTATGAAGATTGTATGCCCCACCAAGCTTTTTCCTAAGCGACTTATCCAAGAACTTATCATAAGGAGCATCTTTACCAAAAGGCACATTGGTAATAACAAGATCCTTACTTTGTGGAGCAAACTCCGTCTCATAGCCCTGTACCTTTGTATTAGCATCTGGATATAATGCTTTACTTATCCTCCCAGATAAACTGTCAATCTCAAAACCGCTGATTTGAGAATTTTCGGCAATACCTTTAGGCATCAAACCAAGAATATGCCCCACTCCCATGGCTGGTTCACTTATCATTCCACCGGTAAACCCTACGCGTGTAGCAATGTTCCAAAGATTTCGGATTATAGGTTCGGGAGTATAATGCGACGTAGTAGTTGATTGGACCGCACTTCTAAATTCTTCAGGAGAGAGTAATTCTTTTAGTTGCTTGTAGTAAGGGAGGTACTTCGCGTTCCAGTTGGCATCGGCAATCCAAGAACGTTCACTGGCTTTAAATTTATTTTCATCTAATGCGTTAGCCAATCCTCCCCAGCCTACATAACGGGCTAACTTTGCTTTTTGCTGTTCCGTAGCCGGCTTTCCGCTATTCTCCACTTCTCTAAGTGTACGGATGGCATCAATGTTTGCCTTTAATTTGGCAACATCACCGGCAGGAACATCAATGTGGTTCTCACCGAAATTATAGTTATTTCGATTTCGTTGAACTTTTACAGAAGAGACGACGCGGCCTGTTGACTCAGGTATTCTTCCGCTTCTGTCCGTGTCAGGCACATTATGTCCATGCACGCCTGTATCGTTTCTTCGCCGTTCAGTTCTGACAGCTTCTTCCCGTGTTTTTCCTCCCATGCTTCTATCCGTATCCGGATTTCGCTCTTCGGAGTTTCTTTGTTCGCCATGATCTTCTAAATTTTGATTAAACAAATCCTGCATCTCGGCAGGCTTATTACTTTCACTCTTTTGCGAAGATACCGTATTCTCAGATGATTTCCTATTATTTGACTTACTTTCTTTGGCAGGCAATGTAGCTTTATCTATGGGCTCTACAGCCTTATCAAATGATTCAGTATCAAAGTCCTTCACTGCATGGTATTCATCCATGTCCTTCTGAAAGTCTTCCATACCCGGGAACTGGCGTGCACCCTCATAGAAAGACTTCAAATATGGACGAACGGCATCGCCAACATCTTCAATCATTCTTTGAGCAAAATCTCCGAATTTCCGGGCACCAGCTTCAATATGATATGCCGCCATCTCCGCTCCGATGGAAAACAATTCAGGGTCAAAACCAATATTCATTTGTCCAAGCTTTCCACGAAGTTTATTCTTCAATTCTTCGTATCTATCCTTAGACACCAATTTATTGGAAACCCCATATTCCACCGTGTCGGCTTGTAATATGTCTTCTGACTGTATTTCTGCGATATTATCAGCATTTTCTTTTGCAATCTTGTATTCAGCAAAAGGTTTCGTCTTACGTTTTGAAGATTTCACCCACTCATTGAACACCTCTTTTGATACTTCTGTAGTCTTTCCTAAACCTTTCCAACCTGGAGAATAGTTCTTCATGTAAGCCCTCTTTGCTGCCAAAGCAGAATTGAAGCCATACATTACCTTGTGTTCATCAAAGGAACCGTCTTCATTCATCTGGTCAATGACATATACTTTGCCACCGGCCGGATTATCCGACAAGAATACGTCAATATGATCACCGTCCACTCCTTCCGTACCACGGATATAACCATAAGTGTTGTTCATGGTAACACTCCACGGTTGGCCATTAGTATCTACCCCCGAACGCTCACTACCTTTCGGGTTCTCAATAGTAATGTCGTACCCATCAATCTTAATATGCCCTTTCTTATAGTTACCGGCTGACTTCTGTGCCTCAGTTGGGTTAGTATCTACTTCCTGTTCAGCATCAAATAAACGCTTAGACTCTGATATCCTATTGGCATAATCCAATACATCTTCCCCAGGTTCCAATAGGGGAGAAACAAATTGTGCTGGATTGTTTTCTTTCGGGGTGGGAATATTACGTTTGAAATCAGCGTCAATGACATAAATATCACCTTCTGTATCTTTCAATACATTACGTGGGCGCAAATCTGATATGGTAATGTCTCCATTTGAATATTCAGCTTCACCTGTTTTATTGAAGCCAAGAGCCTGCATATAGTTACCAATCTCTTCAGGAGTGGCAAACTCTGCATTGTCTATATATTCTTGTTTATATATTGGATAAATGGCACCGCCATTACCGAAACCTGTAAAACCGACTAAATCATATTTTGTATCAGGAAAAAATTCGTTGTGAAGGTCAATGCGTTTGAATAATTCGGGGAGACTCTTGCTATTCATCAAGTTATTCATCTTGTAAACAGCATCATTTTCTCTATCTAAATAAGTGTCATTTTCATTTCCACTAAGAAATGGAGTACCCAGATTGGGGAGATTCTGTAAAGGAGTCCACAAGCCTTTTTCTTTAGCCTGCGTCTCAATCATACGATTTACTTCTTGCTGGCCGCCTCTGCTTCCTTCGCTTTCCGATGCATCTCTTGATGCCTCTTCAATTCTTCGTCGTAATTGATAGACCGGTTCTTTCTGTTCGCCAAGTATTGGAGCTTCCGTTCGGTACTCTCCTTGTGAAATTGATTCAGATACTTCGTCATTTTCGTTAACTTTTTGATTTTCACCTTGCAAAGATACAGAATTGTCCTCAGAGTTCAAAATATTATCACTATTTTCCTGACTTAAGAAAGATGGTGCAACAACAGACAATTCACTCCCTTTACCCCTAAAATCCGATTCAAATTCCTCACGAGACTTTCCTTCAAAAGGTATGTCATTGATGGGATTCTTGTCCACCTCCGATGTATGTACCTCCCTTTCGTCTTCATTAGTAGGCGCCTTGACATATACTTCGTCTTGTTTCGAAGACACATCCTCTTTTCCAATTTCCATCCTTGTTTCGTTATCGCTCTGCCCAATCGGCGTTTCCATGGTTTCATTCTCAATACCTCCTATTTTAAAGTTTCTATTTTCATTTTCACTTTCTCTATTCTCTGTTGCAGCAACTTCCGGTGCTCCAGATTCTTCGTGTTGCTCAACTTCTTCTCCAGATAACGGAGATTGATTTTCTCGGCTATCCTCTGCCTGTCTTTCTGTTCCATTGTTATTTTCAATTTGTGAGTAAATGTCATCTAATTCATCAGCAGTAAAACCACCATGATACAGTTCAGGATTGCCCTCTTCTATCATTTGAATAATAGCATCGTCTGCATCCTCTGCAGCCAACTCACTGCGGAATTGGTCATACTGTTTCAGATAATCGTCCAGCATCTCATAGTAATCAGTAGCTCGTTCTTGATCGGATGCTTCCATATCAGCAGTAATGGCATTTCGCGCATCTTGCTTCTGTTCTTGCGTCAATTCATCCAACTTCTGATTGGCCTCTTTAAACTGGAGATATAGTTTCCCAGTATTGCTTTCTGGACCACCGACGGGAATCCCCATTTCTTTGGTGGCTATCTCACTGAACTTGGAAGATAAAGAGCGCATTGTATCTGATACCTGACTGACATGGTTCGAAGGGTTGGTAAGCATGAAATCAACGATATCCTGTTCTGTAACTTCAACGCCATTCTCGCTCAATTCCTGTGCAATAGCATCTATTTCCTGCCCGTCTTTTTTTAGCCAACCTTTCGCTAAAGCACCGGTTATCTGATTACGATCACCAAAGCGATTAAAAGAAGAAGTACTAACTTTTCTACCAAGCAACTCACGTTGCCATGGTTTCAATGTCTGTTCATGGCTGGACAGGTCCTTAGCGGCAGAATAAGCACCAAGAACCTCATTGGCATCATCTGAGTTATCAGCAACCCAACTAATATAATCCTCATCAGTACGCACTTCTTCCGGTACCTGTGAAGTCTCCATACCCTCAGAAGTATCTGATTGTTCAGGAACGACGCTCTGGAAGAAAGTCTTCAAATCGTCCAGCTCTTTCTTTTTAGATCGTATGAGATCACGCAGCTCAACACGTTCACTTCCGGTTGCCTTTGCCAGACGAGCATTGATTTTTTCAAGTTCTTCATTCTTTGCAGCAACATCACCTCTCAAATCCTCGATAGCCACTTCGGGAGATTCAACGACGCTGGTGTAATTAAACTGTTGTTGAGGGGTCAAAGCCTTGTAATCAATACTTCCATCTTTCTTTTTAGGGAGAGCATCAAAAGTTTTTTGTATTTTTTGTTCAGGCGCTTCCTCTCGGTCTGATTCTTTCGAAAGATTATTATAATAATCCTTTACCTCAGAATATAGTACAAAATCAACATTTGGAAACATATTGGATAATTCCTTCTGAATAGCTTTAGCATGAACCACCCCCAAAGGATTTCCACCATCATAACTCATATCATTGACTAAAACTGTAGAAATATTAGTTTTACCATTTTCATCCAGAATCATATTACCAGGCTTCGATGCTATAATGAATAGTCCGTCTCGATAAGATGTACCACTGGCTGTTCCTAACCCACTACCTGATGATTGTGTTGCTTTTCCTAAAGGTGCAGTATCAAATTGTCTATTGGTATCAACGCCATTAGTAAGGAAATAAAGCAGGTGTTCCATTTCATTCCCCTTAGCTATGCCATGAGAATCTATTGATGAAGATATTTCCGGCAGGTTATCTAAAATTAAACCTCCTTCTATTTTACTATCATTGCTTCCTATGGTATTCCGGGCCCCAGTGTCTGTCGTAACATTAGCTCTCCGTAACACTTCCGATGATAATTCTCTCAAATCAGTACTGCCATCTTCCTGAACCGCTTCTGATTGCTCAATCGTAGTATTATCACCTCTTTCGCTTTCGACATGTTCAGTTTGCCACAATTCAGCCTCTTTCAAGCTATAGTAATCATCAATACTAATCGGGCGTTCATCTCCATTTTCGATATCTATCTCACCGGCATCATCTAACTTTATAGCCATTACACTTTGACCTGGGTCATCCATATTATCACCCTCTATTAGATAGCGACTACCATCCATCATAACAGTTTCTCCACGAACAGGTGCAGGAATATCAGGAGAACGGAGGCTTTCTTCTTCGTTAGCGATAAAATCTTGTTCAGCATTAGCCTCAGCCTGAACAATCATATCATCAATAGGAACCTCGGACAGAACGCTATCAAAGTCCTCAGCCTGGGCCATCTTTCGCTCACCGGTTTCATCGACATAATAAATAGTCTCGCTTGAATTGTCCCGATCCAGAAAGCCATCCTCTCCAAATGACAGATTACCACCTACAAGATAAACTGGATTATCGACAAACTTATGTTTCGCCTGAACAACAAAACCAGTTTCCGGATTACTAATCCTTTCAACGTCGGTCATTGCTTGTTCGCGGGCCTGCATCTTTACTTCTTCCTTTCTATTGTTGGTATGATCAACGTACTGCGAGAATATCTCCTTTGCCGGAAGATAATCTGCCAGAGCCGAAACCTGTTGTTCATTCAGGTTATTGGTCGATGCAAACTGCCCAAGGTCTGAAACAGCATCCAACTGAGAAACAATTTCCTTAGGCAAGAGACTATTTACTTTTCTCTCAGCTCGTTTAAAATTACGGTAAATATCAATCTTATTTGCTTCAATATCTTCGGAAGTAACGCCAGCAGACATATCTTCATTCTGCACATCTTCAAGTACCCTTTCTTCCTGCATATCCTGAACAGCAAAGACACGCTCTTTCTTTTCTTCCTGAGTTAGTTTTTCATCTGCGAGCGTCCTTTTGATAAATGCTTTAGTCGTTTCTTTGTCACCGGCATTTATTACTTGCTGCAATTCATCAAATAAAGCTTGGTCTTCCTCATTCAGCCCTTCTTTAAACCTGTGTAAGTTCCTTTGAGTAGTATATTTCTCACGTGCCATTCCCCCAAGTCCTAGCAGACCAAAGGCAGCAGACGTCGGTGCAAGTCCCAGAAATGTATCAATGTTGTTGTCTAAATCTGTAGCTTGTTCAACAGTCATCTCTCCCAGTGGAATGTTGGCAAAGTTGTTGTATACCTCTTCGGCATATTCTCCTAACAGCCCATGAAACTGTGTACGTTCAGCAACGTTTTTGATAGTAGGATTATTCTTTATCTTGCTGATGAACTGCACAATCTCGCTATTGGAAAGCTTAGAAAAGTCAGGAATAAACTTGCTCAATGCTTCTTTCGCCAACTTGCCACCACCAGCGAACGCATTAAAGACCATTTCCGACTGATTTTCGAGGAAATTAGAGACAGCTGATTTACCCAAGGCCTCGCCCACCTCCATGCCATTCTCACGGCCTGCATACTTAATCCCACCATCTTCTACTGTCGCTTGAACATCACCAATCATCCGTTCGTTGGTTCCAGAAGCTACGCGACCTATACTTGAAGTAGCTGTCATCCCGGCAGCGGCTGCGGCATCACCAACCAATCGGCCCGCAACCTTTGCCGCATTACTTGTTGCTACACGGCCAAAGCGTTTCAAACCATGTTTCAGCAAACCTTTTGCTAATGCATTGCCGGAAGAAGAAACTGGATTAACAGCAAATTCCAGCATGAAAGGAATACTTTGAGCCGTCGTACTACCAGCTTTATAACCTCTACTCATATCAGAAGAGAAGTAAGCCTGTGTAGCCATGTTTACAGCCGCAGCATCAAGCAACTTCGATTCTTCCGGAGAGAGCTCTTCCCCACTCTCTTCTTTCTCAATCGCCTTTCTGAGCAAACCGGAATATGCCGTATCTGTAAGTCCCATGGTCCAGTTGTCTGTATCCATAAACTTATCTTTGAAACCTCTACCAAGTGAAGAGAAAAAGCCCGTATCGCCTTTCTTTGCCTCTTCTACAAGCTTATTAGCATCATCAAGTAAGTTCTTTGCTGCATGGAGCGATGTATAACGATCCTGCGTCTCTTTGGTATCACCATTACCAAACCTTTGTGCGGCACCAACGGCAGAAGAAGGTATGAAAGCGGAACCGGCAGGCATAGGTACCGGCTCTCTCTCTTTGTTCAATTCACTATCAATCTCACCCAACTGACCACTGATATAATTCGAGAAGAAATCTTTTTCATCATTCTTCCTTTTCTCTATTGCGGCACTGTATTGTTTCGATTGTTCTTCCGGAGTCATCTGTTGATAATCTGCATAAGGCACACCAAATATCATTGTATCCTCACCTTTACCCTCAACGTATGGAGATTTCGGACGTGGTTGTGGCTGTTGCAATTGTTGTTGTCCTGGATGAGGAACAGTAACAGCTGGTATCTGACTATTACTCATAGCTTTGTCAAAAGCATCATAATCCCCAATATCTACACCTTTACTTTTTGCAGTATTATACAACCAGTCTTTATTTGCATCTACATTTTTATCAAATTCCTCATAGGCGCCCATTTGGACGCCTTTGTTCGTAAGTACATCATAAAGCCACTTACGATTTTCATTCATGTTTACTTCAGCCATGGTGCTTTATTATTGGATGATTGATTGTTACTAATCCACGGAGCAACTTCTTTCTTATCTGTTGCCCCTCCTAACTTAAACCCTCTACTTTTCAGTTCTTCGGCTGGTATCATACCGTTCTGCAATGCATAAGCGGCAGCAGCTTGCCAATCAGTCTTAGTCTTTGTGATATTTCCCATATTGTCCCTTTCATGAGAAAGGAACGGAGCCAAGTCGTCCTCTCCCATTCCAGATCCGAGCACAATTTGTTGGGCTTCATTTGGAGTAAGTCTTGTATTACGAGTATAGACATTACCATCACCTCCAATAACACTATCCACAATCTTGGAATTATTGCTATTTTCTTTTGTTTCAATCTCATTTAATCTATACTTATGGTTGAGTGTAGCAAGTTCTTTCGCATCCTTAGCCTTTATTGCTTGCTGCTGTAAGGCCTGTTTCCCTTTAGCGTCCAACATTCCTATTTGGAACGCCTGGTCTATTTGTTTTAAAGTTAAATCACGCTGATATTTGAACTCCATAGACGCTTTTGCAGCCTCTTGCTGACGTTTATATAGGTCTTCCGCACGTTTACCTTCATAGTCCTTAAAAATCATGGAGAGAGACTTATTTTGAAAATCTGCATCATTCGCACGTTTAGCATCCCGGATACGCTGCAAGCGTTCGTTATACTTAGGTACCTGCGAATTTATCGGAGCGAATTGCCGAGCCCCCTTTGAAGAGGCGAACATTTGGCCGCCCAAATTTGCAATGTCTCCCAACAAAGAAAGAGCACGTTCACGTCGAGTTACCTTCTCTTCTTTTTCAAGATCCGGCTTCTGGTAGAAGTCCTTGAAAAAGCCATAAAGACCTTTCTGACCAATCGCATCAGCATAATTGGGCTGTTTGGGGGTAACAGGTCTTATTTCAGAAACTTTATGTCCTTCAGGTACTACCGGAGCTACAACTTCATCCATCGAAGCCGGAGCCGGTTTATTAAGATATTCCAGTAATGCCATACGTTTACCCTTTCTTATCCAACAGGCTCAGAGCTGAGCTAATTAACGATCCACTATTACCCAATAACTGCGTACCACCCGCTTCGTTTGCCTGTAGTTGAGCCATCTGTTGCTGCATTAATGCATTCTCGTTGGCCTGATTCTGAGCATCAACCTGCCTCTTTATAGCATCACCACGAGTAGCAAGATTTCCAACGACTTCTCCCATCATCTTCTGATCATTTTCCTGTTGTGCAAGCACAGCCTCCGGAGTACCACCTGTAACAGCAGCAGTTGCTTGTGCTTCTTGATTTCTACGACGCAATGTATCTTCCACTCTCTTTATAGCAGACTGAGCCTCTTTACTATCTAAGTAGTTCTGGTAGTAGTTACGGTTATACCAAGCCTCATTCTTATTACGCTGTTGGTTAAGCATCTGCTGTTGGGCATTGGCCGCTTTTGCCGCCTTGCTTGCTCCCATTACTCCGCCAATCAAACTGGCACCTATTCCAATTGCAGTTCCTATCATAATAACTATTTTTTTAAGAGCAAAAAAAAGGATTTATCGCCATATCATAGTTGCACTTTTACAACAATAATATGTTGTATTACAATTATATTTGTGATTTAATTAAATTATCACTTAAACAATTACAATTCACATGAAGAAACTCACAAAGAAAAAGAAGAACTCATACACCGAAGAAGAAAAGATACAGGCTGTAAGACTATTGAAGGAAAACAACTTTAATCATTACCTCACAGCCGCTCAAACAGGTGTTTCCATATCCTCCCTACATAATTGGTCTGCCCGATACATGAGTGATATTGATAATACCAATAAGGTACAGATAATAGCCGAAAGTGTAGAATTGAATCTAGCAAGAGTGAAGACCAATTTTATAAATAAACACTATGCCAAGATGAATGAGCTTGCCGAAGAAGCTGTTAAAAAGGCAATAGACCTTGTAAAAGATGAAACAGACCTTAATAAGGTCAACAACACAATTAAGGTAATCTCTGACTTTTTTGGTAAAATGTCCAATGATGGAGAAGAAGGTGAAAAGAAAGGCGACAGCTACAGCTTAATACAGCAAACAATTATTGCTTGCAATTCAATGAATCAACAATAATATTATAGTACCTTCGCTACATGAAAACTACTTTTCATAAAATTAGGCAAGCATACCGGATATGGTTAATATGCTTTTATCGGCTCTTATTTCCAATTAGGTAGAAAAGCTTAAAACGGCCGAATAAGCTGCCTTTTTCTTTATCCTAATCTCCGGTTGAAGCTTCTTCACATCCCTATTCCATGCTATCTAACATCCTATGTTGAGTGACAACCTATTATATTATTTCTTATTTTTACACACTAACATAAAAATGATATATCATGGCAGAATATAGTAGAGAACAGAGGAATCAATTGAGTAGGGCGGTTGCTAATAGTGAGACCGGGAATAGGCAGATGAAAAATTTTATTGATAACAGAAAACAAATAGAAAGAAGCACTCAGTTTAAAATGATAATTAAAAATACAATTCAAAAAGCTGATCCTTTTGATTCTATAGACATCAGTAGTCGTCCAGAAAAAGAAGGTGGCCCAATGCAAATATTACGAAAAAAAGGCTCTGGACCACACTATGAAAGTTCGTCTGTGATTACATCCATTCAATTGAGAGGTGGGCATTCCGCTGCCCATAGTGAAGTATTTTGTATAATCCCGTTATCCGAGGGTAAAGAAGGAGTGCTTAGATTCTCACGTAATCAAGCAGGAGATACTTTCCAACGAGATGCGGAGATTGAAAAGAGTGATTGGGAAATTGCGAGCACATTCCCGATTAGTATATCTGTATCGGAGGCAGAATATTGGGCTGAAAAAGTTCACAATCGAATGCCAAGATATATAAGTGGTAATTGTCATGACTTTGCTGATGAACTCTTATACGCCTTAATTAATAAAAAATTGTTGTCGTCAGACGATGATGATTTCATGTAATAAATCACTTTGTGTCGGAAACAATCCTCCCTTGGGGAAATTTATCCCACTAAACTGGAAATTTATTGCATTTTTTATGGAAATTATGCCCTTTCCAATATGGTTTCATCAGTAGGATTTTTTTTCATAAAATCATTCCTGATTACGTAGGCATCCATCAGGTCCGCATCATATGGCTTCAGCAAAGTTGCAATTTTAGCTTTGGATAAGCCAGGTTCCAACCACTTTTCCTCATCTTCCTTTGAAAGTATTACCGGCATCCGATGCTTGGTATTATGAATGTAATCAGTCAAAGGATTGGTATCTGTGGTAATGATGGAGAATGTAGCATGTTCATTACCTGTCTCCGTGTCTAACCAAGTGTCATATATTCCGGCCATAGAGAAAATAGGCTCACCTTTCAGGTAGATATAGTAGGGTATCTTCTTACTTCCCTCATGTCTTCATTCAAAGTAACCAGTTGATGGGACTATACAACGTTTCTTCATAATCGGCTCCCGAAATGAGGGCTTTTCAAAGATAGTATCTGCCCGGGCATTAAGTGTCATTCGCCGAATTTCATCTGCATTAGTTTCACTTTTGATCCAAAAAGGGATTAGACCCCAATTGAAAACCTGAACTTCATCACTCTTTGTGATTATTGGATATTTCGGAAAGTTGAAGGCATTAACATGATATTGCTCATTGAGAATGTCTTGGTATACCTCAACTACATCCGACTTCCGGCCATATCGAGCAGCCAGTTTGATTGCTTTAGCTGACATTGAATTATGGAAACACATGCTTATTTACATTTAATGATTATAACCTCATTTATATCTGTTGTATAACGTTGAGAAAGCTGTTCTTGTTTAAGTTTCCAATCTCTTCCAGAACCCTGTACTGCAAGTTTGACATGATGCTGAAACTTTCCATTAATCTTATCTACTACTTGCATTAGTCTTTCTCGTTTATCTCGATCAATAGAATCAAAGAGACCCAACTGTGCATTTGTGGTTATCTCTGTGATAATGACACCAGCTTTTTTGTATTGATATCCTTCCATAAATATGGTCTTTAACCCCGATAGAGCATATTCAACGATTTCTAAAGTGTCCGAAGTCGGGATGGGAAGCTGAACAATTGTATTCTTCCAATACTGCGGCAGATCTTCCCGGAAGTTATTCGTATGAATGAATACCATCAAAGACATGGCGTAAGACTTTTGTTGTCTGAGCTTCTTCGCACATGTAGATGCATGCGTGGCAATTGCTTCAGACATAGTATCTATATCTTCTACCATTTTGCCAAAGGAACGGCTTGTACATATTTGTTTTTTAGCCGGAGGTGCTATTTCCATGTCGATACACGATATTCCTCGTAGTTCTTTCCATGTACGCTCACCAGTAACAGTCATGTTTTTGCGAACCCAAGAACCCGGTAGTTGCGTAAAATCGTAAGCGGTCCTGACCCCTTGCTTTTCGAGCTTTGCTGCTTGCTTACGCCCGATCCCCCACACATCACCAATACCAGTTAATTGTAATGCCTTAGTCCGTTTACCTTCTGTATCAATAATACAAAGGCGATTATATGCCGGGTATTTCTTTGCAAATTTATTGGCTACTTTAGCAAGAGTCTTTGTAGGGGCTATACCGACACTAACAGGAATACCCGTTCCTCGTGTTACTTGTCTAACGATTTCAGAACCTAATATTTGTAGATTCTGGATCCCTTCCAAGTTAAGGAAAGCTTCATCAATACTGTAGACTTCAATTTCGGGTGCCAGCTCTGCTAACATTGACATCACTCGTCCGGACATATCGCCATATAGCACATAGTTAGATGAAAATACAGCTACATCATGTTGCTTTACTAAACCCTTTATTTGGTAGGCTGGCACTCCCATTTTAATACCAAGGACTTTTGCTTCATTGCTCCTGGCTATAACACATCCATCATTGTTTGATAAAACAACGATAGGTTTCCCGTTTAGCGAGGGGTTGAAGACCCTTTCACAACTCGCATAGAAGTTGTTACAGTCTACAAGGCCGAACATTATCTTTTTCTCCGATTCTTTTTTATTGTGTATGTAACAATCCCCCAAACAATAAATTCATTTTCTTTTGTGACTTTTATCAATGGGTAATTAGGATTGGATGGTACCAACCATGCGACATCCGGCTCTAATCGAACTCTCTTAACGGTAAACTCGCCATCTATAAAACAAACAGCCAGATCGCCATCCAGCAATTCCAACGATTTATCAATTATGAGAATGTCTCCTTCTTCAATGCCTTCATCGCGCATTGAGTCACCAACAACACGGCCATAAAATGTGCTGGCCGGATGCTTTATGAGCTCCTTATTCAAATCTATTGCCTGTTCAAGATAATCTTGTGCCGGGCTGGGAAATCCTGCACGAACCCCTTCGTCTGCATAGGGTAATGGCAGACTTGAGGAAATGTCAATCTTATGTATTTCTATGTTCCTTTTCATCGTGGCAAATAAACAAAGAAACCTTGTATATAGTTGCCAGTATTTGTATTTTTTACATTCTATTCAGTTAAAAACCTTTCCCTTTCATTCTTTCATAAATAGCTACCTGGTCCTTATCCACATTTTCCACCCGGAACTGTACCATACATCTGTTCGGAATATCATCAGGGAGTTGCCCAACTAATGAAGTGATAACTTCTTCTTTATTATTAAACCCAATATCACAAAGTGAGGCTATCTTTCTTCCACGGAAGAAAGCTTCTCCCCTAACCTGATATTTAGGAGAAATTCTCAAATCCATACCACCTTCCTCTCCTTTCTTCTTTTCTTCCGGTGCACAGAAAAAAAGAATATCAATTACTTTCTGATTTAGAACAGAAACAGAAGTATAATCAGGTTTGATATATCCTTGTGTCACCTTGTGAGCAGACGAATGATTCATTGCAAAGCCTACTTCTTCAAGAGTTGCGCCACAATTATTTTGTGCCACAGTCCCCCACGTATGCCGAAAAGTATAACAGCAATATTGTTCCCCCTTTTGCATCCCCAGACTTTTTTCACATAGAATTCTTATACCGATATTCACATTAGCGTTAAAACTGTCTTCACTACTATATCTCTCCGCAAACATGAATAAATAGGGGCTATCAGGCCCAGCCTTGTACTTATCAAAAAGCGGCATTAGTATATCAGGGAGTTTAATTTCAAGATAAGCATGATCACGACGGAACTTCATTGTCTTGCGCCTATTATAGTGTATAATACCATCTCTCAGATCTGCCTTTTTTAAATGGTACAAGTCAACCGTATTAATTCCTGCAAGACACATTATCATCATTGCTACATCTCTACCAAGTTCTGGGACAGACAACTTATAGTTGCTTTCCGGTATTGCGGCAGAGAAGAACTCTCTGACCTTTTCAGGATCAATCGCACGTTTTTCAGGCACATCAGCAGCAGGTATTTTTACCTTCAACCATGGGTTTGTTTTTATCCTTATAAGCCCACGGTCATAATCGTTATACTCAAGTATGGCAGCTTTGAATATTTGCCGAATACAGATTGGGTACATCTCTTTAGCTCTCGCGCTTGACATCAAAGATTGAATCCATCCATCAACAAAATTAGTTGTGAATCGAGAGAACATTAACTTATTTGTTCCAGCATAACGCTCTAAATGTTGATAAGCTAATTCATAGTTCCGGGCATTTCGCTCTTGTCCATTCTTAGCCATCTCAAATTTATATTTGCGAGCATAATCAGAGAAGCAAATATCTTCATCTATCTGCTGGAGAAAGTCTACTACATCATTAATAGTCCACTTCTCCGTATCAACCTTGTTAAGCCGATCAATAAATTCCGTTATCTTATCAATACAGTACTTCAGGACAAAAGTATCTTTCACATCACCAGCAGCACTCAATCCTTTAGAATCTATCAATTTGTCGGTTTTGATATAGGCAGACTTCCGGTTATGAGTCACTCGAATATACACCGGATAGAAGCCATCTTTTCTCTGTTTCTGAACACAAGTTTTAAAAGTTGCCATAATTATATTGATTTACAGTTTAATACACACTCTAAACATCTTCTAAACCCATGCACAAAAATACGAAACAGTTTCTAAACACTACCAACTATTAGGCATATTTTTCGTGCATTTCGTCAATAAAACAAAATAGGCTACACAACCCTCACAAAAGGGTTATATAGCCTATTATCAATTACTTACGGGTTATTATTCCGTTATTTCAGGTCTTCAATAGCTGCCTGAGCCGCAGCCAACCGTGCTATGGGCACTCTGAACGGAGAACAGCTCACATAATTCAAACCAACTTTGTGACAGAACTTCACAGAAGAAGGCTCACCACCATGTTCACCACAGATACCGCACTTCAAATCCGGACGAATAGCACGACCTTTTTCAGTAGCCATACGTACCAGCTGTCCCACACCGTTCTGGTCGAGAACCTGGAACGGGTCTACTTTCAAGATTTTCTTTTCCAGATAAACTGGGAGGAAGGAAGCGATATCATCACGTGAATAACCGAATGTCATCTGTGTCAAGTCATTCGTACCGAACGAGAAGAATTCAGCAGAAGAAGCAATACGGTCGGCAGTCAAGGCAGCACGAGGAATTTCAATCATTGTACCCACTTTAAAGTCAATACTGTCACCCACTTCAGCGAAAAGTGCAGCAGCTTCTTCACGAATCACCTTTTCCTGCTCTTTGAACTCATACAAGATACCAGTCAGCGGAACCATGATCTCCGGATGTGTTTCCACGCCTTCCTTCTTCAGTTCCAAAGCAGCACCAAGAATGGCACGCGTCTGCATCTGAGTAATCTCAGGATATGTATTACCCAAACGGCATCCACGGTGTCCCAACATCGGGTTATGTTCGCAAAGCGATTCTACACGTTGCTGGATATAATGCAGGCTAACACCCATAGCATCCGCCATTTCCTGCTGACCTTTCAAATCGTGAGGCACGAACTCATGCAAAGGAGGATCAAGCAGACGAACAGTTACCGGACAACCTTCCATAGCCTGGAAGATGCCCTTAAAGTCAGCTTGCTGGTAGGGCAATATCTTAGCCAACGCTTTGCGACGTCCTTCTGCATCTTCCGCAAGAATCATCTCACGCATAGCCTTAATCTTTTCACCTTCAAAGAACATGTGTTCCGTACGGCAAAGACCGATACCAATAGCACCAAAGTTGCGAGCCACAGCAGCATCATGAGGAGTATCCGCATTGGTACGAACCTGGAGTTTCGTATACTTATCAGCTAGATCCATCAGTTCTGCGAAATCTCCTGAAAGTTCAGCCGCCTTCGTTTCTACCTGACCTTTATAAACCACACCTGTACTACCATTCAATGAAATATAATCGCCTTCTTTCAGCAGAACGCCATCTATTTCTACCGTACGAGCCTTATAATCAATATTCAAAGCACCGGCACCCGACACACAACACTTACCCATACCACGGGCCACTACTGCTGCATGAGACGTCATACCACCACGGGCAGTAAGAATACCTTCTGCAACTGCCATACCGGCCAAGTCTTCGGGAGAAGTTTCGATACGTACCATTATAATACGCTTACCGGCAGCATGCCATTCTGCAGCATCATCTGCAAAGAACACAATTTGTCCAGTAGCAGCACCCGGAGATGCAGGAAGACCGCGAGTCAGAACTTTAGCTTGTTTCAAAGCAGTCTTATCAAATACAGGATGAAGCAATTCATCCAATTTATTGGGTTCACAGCGCATCAAAGCTGTTTTTTCATCAATCATACCCTGATGCAGCAGATCCATTGCAATCTTCACCATAGCTGCACCGGTACGTTTACCGTTACGCGTCTGGAGGAACCAAAGCTTACCTTCCTGCACAGTAAACTCCATATCCTGCATATCCTTATAGTGGTTTTCCAATTTAGTTTGCAGCATATCCAGCTCCTTGTAGATTTCCGGCATAGCCTCTTCCATGGACGGATATTTTGCTGCACGCTCTTCTTCGCTAACGCCTGCAAGTTCTGCCCAGCGTTGCGAACCGACCTTTGTAATCTGTTGCGGAGTACGGATACCTGCCACAACGTCTTCACCCTGTGCGTTGATCAGGTATTCACCATTAAACAAGTCTTCACCCGTACCGGCATCGCGGCTGAAGCAAACACCTGTAGCTGAAGTTTCGCCCATATTACCGAATACCATTGCCTGTACGTTGACAGCTGTACCCCACTCATCGGGTATACTTTCCATCTTACGATACAGAATAGCACGTTCGTTCATCCAGGAGTTAAATACTGCGCAAACAGCACCCCACAACTGCTCATAAGCACAAGCCGGGAAATCTTTTCCGGTTTGCTCCTTCACGGCAGCTTTAAACTTCTTCACCAATTCTTTGAGGTCTTCCACTTCCAATTCGTTATCCAGCTTCACACCTTTCGCATGCTTCACTTCTTCAATGATAGCTTCGAACGGATCGATATCCTCCTTATTAGTTGGCTTCATACCCAAAACCACGTCACCATACATCTGTACGAAACGACGGTAAGAGTCCCATGCAAAACGGGCATTGCCAGTTTTACGTGTCAATCCTTCTACCACTTCATCGTTCAGACCCAGATTAAGGATTGTGTCCATCATACCCGGCATGGAAGCGCGAGCACCGGAACGTACTGAAACCAGTAAGGGATTTTCTATATCACCGAACTTAGAAGACATTAATTCTTCCACTCTTGCTATGGCGCTTTCTACTTCGCCTTTCAACAGGGCAACCACTTTTTCCTGCCCCATCTCATTATATTCGGTACAAACCTCAGTCGTGATTGTAAAACCGGGAGGAACCGGAACCCCAATAAGGTTCATCTCGGCAAGGTTAGCGCCTTTACCCCCCAAAAGATTCTTCATGTCAGCCTTTCCTTCTGCCTGACCATTACCAAAGGTATAAACTCTTTTTTTGTCCATAATATAAATTTAAGTTTCTCAATTGTGATTTTTTTCTGTTCGCAAATCTAAGTATATTTCGCATACTAGAAAACTTTTTGAGAAAAAACTTTCTATCAAAATGCAATTTCGACATTGCAATCTTTAATATTTCACTTCATAGAGAGAATTCCCGAAAAAATGTCTATTTTTGCAGAATAATTTATTAGACTGGTGTAAAAGTGGCAAGAAATAGAAAAGAGCTTCCTCTACTGGAGAAAGTGACAATAACGGATGTGGCTGCCGAAGGAAAAGCCATCGCAAAGGTTAATGATTTGGTTATTTTCGTACCTTATGTCGTTCCTGGAGATGTAGTAGACCTGCAAATTAAGAGAAAAAAGCATCATTATGCTGAAGCTGTAGCAGTGAAGTTCCACGAATATTCTCGTGAAAGAGCTGTCCCATTTTGCCAACATTATGGTGTATGTGGCGGTTGCAAATGGCAAGTTCTTCCCTATTCCGAGCAAATCAAGTACAAGCAAAAACAAGTAACGGACAACCTTACCCGCATCGGAAAAATCGAACTTCCGGAAATTTCTCCAATCCTCGGTTCAGAGAAAACACAATTCTACAGAAATAAACTGGAGTACACTTTTTCTAACAAACGTTGGTTGACGGAAGAAGAAATAAAACAGAATGTGGTATACGAACAGATGAATGCCGTAGGTTTCCATATCCCCAACGCTTTCGATAAAGTACTGGCTATAGAGAAGTGCTGGTTGCAAGATGACATATCCAACCGTATCCGCAATGCCGTACGTGATTATGCTTACGAACACAATTATTCCTTCATCAACCTCCGCACACAGGAAGGCATGTTGCGCAACATGATCATCCGCACATCTACCACCGGAGAATTAATGGTTATCCTCATAGCTAAAATAGAAGAAGAGGGAGAAGAATTGAGATTATTCAAGCAACTCCTGCAATATGTAGCAGATACATTCCCTGAAATTACCTCTCTCCTATACATTATTAATAATAAGCGTAATGATACCATTACCGACCTGGATGTGTACACTTTCAAGGGGAAAGATCACATCTTCGAAGAGATGGAAGGATTACGCTTCAAAATAGGTCCTAAATCATTCTATCAGACAAACTCCGAACAAGCATACAATCTTTATAAGATAGCACGCAACTTCGCCGGACTGACTGGTAAAGAGTTGGTTTACGACCTTTATACAGGTACAGGAACCATTGCCAACTTTGTTTCCAAACAAGCCCGCCAGGTTATTGGTATCGAATATGTACCCGAAGCTATCGAAGATGCAAAGGTAAATGCAGAAATCAACGGGATTAAGAATACATTATTCTTTGCCGGTGATATGAAAGACATGCTGACTCAGGATTTTATCAACCAATATGGTCGCCCGGATGTTATCATTACCGATCCTCCGCGTGCAGGAATGCATCAGGATGTGGTAGATGTTATCCTGTTTGCCGAACCGAAACGTATCGTATATGTAAGTTGCAATCCTGCCACACAGGCACGCGACCTGCAACTGCTCGACGTAAAATATAAAGTAAAAGCCATACAACCGGTAGATATGTTCCCCCACACCCACCACGTAGAAAACGTAGTGCTTCTGGAATTAAGAAATGAAGACTGAGAATTTTATCACTAATCACTAACCATTAATCACTATCAACGTGGCAAGAGGAAAAATAGTAGCGAGAGCCCGCACCCAATATACGGACTACACAGTAAACGAACCGATGGAACTTATGGAGTTTCTGGCAACCAAGATGCCGGATGCCAGCCGTACCAAACTAAAATCATTGCTCAGCAAGCGAGTGGTATTCGTAGACAGTGTGATCACCACTCAATATAATTTCCCGTTAAAACCGGGTATGAAAGTACAAATCAGTCGTGATAAAGGCAAGAAAGAATTCCATAACAACCTGCTGAAGATTGTATATGAGGATGCATATATCATAGTGGTGGAAAAGATGCAAGGCCTGCTATCAGTCAGCAGTGAACGTCAGAAGGAACGTACAGCATACCATATTCTAAATGAATATGTTCAACGCTCTAATGGACGCGGTAGCAACGTGTACATCGTTCATCGCCTCGATCGTGACACCTCCGGACTGATGATGTTTGCAAAGGATGAAAAAACGCAACGCACATTGCGTGACAACTGGCATGAGATTGTAACCGACCGTCGCTATGTAGCCGTAGTCACAGGAGAAATGGAAAAGAATGCGGGTTGTGTCATATCCTGGCTTACAGATCGTACGCTTTATGTTTATTCCAGTCCAACAGATGACGGAGGGCAGAAAGCAATCACACATTATCGCACAATTAAGCGTGCCAATGGTTATTCTCTTGTAGAGTTGGATCTTGAGACCGGTCGTAAGAACCAAATTCGTGTGCACATGCAGGACTTAGGGCATCCTATTATTGGTGATGGCCGCTACGGAATAGAAGACGTAAACCCCATTGGACGCTTGGCGCTTCATGCCTTCAAGCTTTGTTTCTACCATCCGGTTACGGGAGAGTTGATGAAGTTTGAAACGCCTTATCCGAATGAATTCAAAAAGTTATTTTTGAAGAAATAATGAATAATACAAAAACAGGTCACTCTTTCGAAGTGACCTGTTTTATTTATATACTTTGGCAATTACTCCATCTCAAGTACAAAATTAAATCCCGGACTATCAGCCGACAAATAGAATGTACCCCTAAATCTGTTTCCAGTTACGAAAACATCATCCATATATGAAATACCTGCCCTACCATAATCTAATACAAGATTATTGTTATATCCATCTTCCCACATCCATTGAAAACGGAAATGATCATACAGTTTTCCATCATATGAGTAATACTGATATTCTTCACCAAATCCATCACCTCCAAAAGTAAACGTGCTAAAAATCGGCTCCCCGTTTTCTGCATTCATGCCGACATCTCCTGTCCATGCACGTCCTATGATTACTGATTCTATACTATACTGATCATCATCCTCACAAGATGTCAGGCTCATAGTCAGTGCCCATGCAAATATAATATATAGATATTTTTTCATTTTATTCAGTTATTAATTAATTCTGCGTATAGCTGGCATCCGTCATCATTACAATCTTTCCATCCATTTTACCACTGAGGTAATGATCACGTACCCATACATTTTCGAAGTACTTAACTTTCCCATCATTAAAAGTCAGCCTCAAGGCTTCCTTACTTCCATCGGTCCAGCGCCAAGTAAATCCTCTGTCAATTATTACCTTTCCACCGGCATCGTACGTTGTTGTGACTTCCTGCCCTTGATTATCCTTGTAGAATCGAAGCTGATAAGTACAGGGTAAGCCCTCCTCCGTTTCATATTCATCTATCCAAGTCCTGTCGCATAGCTTCTTATCATCATTCTCCATTGTATAATATACATCATCTCCACAAGACGCCAATCCTATAACAAAAGCACATAGCAGTAATATTTTTCCAACATTCAAAGTTTTCATAATTCGTTTCGTTTAGTTAATACTTGCGGACAAAAATACGAAAAGATATTGAAATGTTTTAATATTTCGCCTGATATTTCTTGTAGAAGGTCAGAAACAGGATAAAACCTACCATAGCGAAAGGCACTCCAGCCAGTGCCGAATAACGGTATCCACCACTAATGGCTAATCCTCCCACATAGGCTCCAATAGCATTTCCGAGATTGAATGCTACCTGTACACAGGCTGCTCCCAGCATCTCTCCCCCTTTTGCCACACGGATTATCAGCACCTGTTCCGGGCTGGAAACCGCAAACAGACCGGCCGTACACAGACACATCAACAATGCAGATAACCACGGATAAGGAGACAGGAAGAATATCAACAGCAATACAATACAGATCATAGCCTGTACAGTAGTCCCCACTTTCCCGGGAGTATAACGGTCGGAAAGCCGTCCGCTAACCAGATTACCTACCACCATGCCAAAGCCCGCCAATACCATCAGCGCGGTAATGCTTTCCGCAGTAAATCCGGACACCTCCGTCAGCAACGGATTGATATAACTATACCAGCAGAAAACACCTCCGTTTCCTAAAGCCGTTGCACCCAAAATCAGCCAGGGAGCCGGTGTTTTCAGGAATCGGAATTGCCCCTTAAATCCAGTATCTTTCAACCCTTCCACATGAGGCACCCAACGCCAGATATAATAAAGTATAATCACACCCCAGCAACCCACCAATAAGAAAGTGACACGCCAGGAAATGGAATTACTCAAAGAAGTACCCAGTGGAACTCCGAACAGATTGGCTATGGTCATCCCTGCTATCATTATCGATACAGCCTCGGAACCTTTTCCTTTATCAGCCAACTTTTCCGCCACAATAGAGGCCACTCCGAAATATGCACCATGAGGAAGTCCGGAGATAAAGCGTGCCAGCAATAACACCCAGTAGTTAGGTGCCAGTGCCGCACAGGTATTTCCTACCATCATCAAAGTAACCAATGCCAATAAGATATGTTTTAATGGATGCTTACGAGCTAAGATCAATACAGGTGCACCTACACAAACTCCCAAAGCGTATGCGGAAATAAAATGTCCCGCAACAGGAATACTGATACCTAAATCTTTAGCCACATCGGGCAAGATGCCCATCATGACAAATTCGGCAATCCCTAATCCCAAGGTGCCGAATGCTAATGCGATAAGACTCTTCTTCATACCTATTTTACCTACAAAAAACCAATCTTTTACCGGGGCGCAAAGGTAGTGTTTTTTTTATTTCAATGATAAACTATTTAAGTCTCCATTTTGTTTTTATAGATAAACAGAATATAAAGATGAAAACAATTATTATAAGTATTTTTATGGCAATGATGGCAATAGCTGCTCAGGCACAGCAAAAGAGTTTCTACGACTTTACAGTCAAGACCATTGATGGAGAAGATATATCACTTTCCACCTTTAAAGGCAAAAAAGTGCTGGTAGTTAATGTCGCTTCCAAATGTGGATTTACTCCGCAATACGCTAAGCTCGAAGAGTTATATGAGAAGTATGGAAAGGATAATTTTGTAATAATCGGCTTTCCTGCTAATAATTTCCTGAGTCAGGAGCCGGGCAGTAATGAGGAAATCAAAGAATTTTGTACATTGAATTATGGAGTAACCTTTCCTATGATGGCTAAAATCTCTGTAAAGGGAAAAGACATTGCTCCTTTGTATAAATGGTTAACCCAGAAGAGCGAGAATGGTGTGCAAGACGCAAAAGTCGGTTGGAATTTCCATAAATTCCTGATTGATGAAAACGGGAAATGGGTAGCTTCCTATGGTTCAAGTACCAATCCATTATCGGAGGAAATAGTGAAATGGATTGAAAAGTAGCTTTCCAGTCTACTAAAAAAAATAGCCGGGAGTACATTTGTTCTGCACTCCCGGCTTATTTTAAACAGTCCTTATACTTGCGTCATTGCCTGTACTCCAATTACGCCTGCAATGGCAGTAACTACGGCAATAATCACTTTTAATATCATATTCCAACTCGTTTTCTTCATAAAGATCTTCTTTAGCTTTAATTATTAGTTTTCGTTAACCGAGAGGGTTCTCATCCAGTCCTCCGTCGCCCGAGTCACCTCCCGAACCACTATCCGAACCACCTCCCGTAGGAACATTCGATAGGCCCTTCAGATAATCGTCCAAGCTGACCAGATCCAACTTTTCACCGGCACGGGTAGCAGTCTTGGTTATCTTCAACTCCTTATTGGCTTGAAAGCAGATACGGACACTATCCACGCTCTTGGCTGTAATATCCTCCGCCTTATCCGATCCTTTCGACTTGGCAGCCAGCATAAATACGCCCAACCCGGCAATATTCACCGTCTTACCTTCCAGCAACTGTTCTTTCAATTTCTCTACAAAATTCTGTACTACACTTCTGATATCACCGATAGACAGCGATGAACGATCCTGCATCTTTTGGGCAATAAATGCCAGATTCACACTTTGTCCTAAAGTTACTAATTGCGGGAAATACTTTTTGGGAGAATTCTCAACCCGAGGGTCAGACGGTCTCTCCACCGTTCTAAAAATTACACTCATTCTACTTTTTTCATTTAGAGATTTAAATTCTGTTTTAATTCACTTCGCTGATCAACGATAATGCAAAGGTGAGGATTAAATCTCTAATAAAAGAAGGAAAAAGGGCAGTGAGAGCAGTTTTTCTGAGAAAAGTTATAAGTAACAATGAGCCAGATCATTAAAAGATGGTCTTTTGGTATAGTATGGTACTAAAAAATTCAGGAAACCATAACGAACTTCATCATTAAGGATTGAATAATCCTACTCTGGTATCCTCACAGAGTGAGATTATGAGAAGTACTTTCAAACTCTTATTTTTCGTAAAACGAAATGTAGCAAAGAAAAACGGAAATCTGCCCACAAACAAAAAAGCCACCATCCGAATGATTTCCGGATAGCGGCTCACTTGCTTTATTAGTCCAACAAACTTTGATATTACTTATGGAATTCTGTTGGCAACAGCACTGGAATATCTGAATACCTATAATCTTTAATATTCCGTGTTATTATACCTTCAACTGAAGCATCTTGTAACGCAGCATAATGCTGTATAGCATCTTCATAATCAGAAAATTCAGAATACAATGCTTTTCTTATAACCTCTGCATCAACTGGCAAAATAGAGACATAGTCAGTCAAATCACGCAAACTTGAAATCGCATTTTCTTTCCCCGCATATTTACGTAGAATATAATAAATAGTCGAATAAGAAAGAGCACAGATAGACAAATGCACCTCTCCTCTTCCTGCAGCATCAAAGAGTTCACAAGCAGCATCCGCATATCCTTCGCGATCTGCTAACATGTCAATAACAACATTAGTATCTACAAAATAGTGCTTCATCAGATTCTTTCTTCCATCTCTTTTTTATAGTCAAAATCCTTAGGCAACTTTACAACTCCGCGTAGTTTAGAAGAAACCGGAGTTGTTTTTCTCTTTGATTGAATCTGCACCAATTTGCGCAACTGTCCCTCTAATATTTCAGATACAGTTCTTCCTCTACTTTTAGCGTATTGGTTAAGGCTTTCCAATAAGTTATTGTCTAACTCTATTGTTAAATTCGTTGTCATATCTTGTTCTCCTTTCTACTACAAAGATACCACTATTTATTCAATCCGCAAGATTCCACAACTACTTTTTGCAACATCCTTTTATCTGTTCTACAATATAAGCCACATCTTCATCCGTCACCCAAGGACCGGCAGGAATACATAAACCCATATTAAACAAACGTTCAGAAACACCATTCACATAACAAGGATTAGTTGCATAGACAGGCTGCAAATGCATAGGTTTCCACAAGGGACGGGTCTCAATTCCCTGTTCATCCAGTTTACAACGGACCTCATCATAATTAGTACCAGTCTTCACTGGATCTATCAGAATAGTAGACAGCCAATAATTAGCGTTAAAACGACCATCAGGATTAGATTTCAACGTTATACCATCCACACCTTCAAAAGCATTCTCGTAAAGAGCATGTACATGGCGGTGATGCGCAATATGCTCATCCAATACAGTCATCTGACCACGACCGATACCCGCACAAATATTGCTCATACGATAATTGTAACCGATCTTTTCATGCTGGTAATGAGGGAAAGGTTCACGAGCCTGCGTAGCATAAAACATAGTCTGCTTCTTGGTGCTTTCATCAGGAACAATCAAAGCCCCGCCACCCGAAGTAGTGATCATCTTATTACCGTTAAAAGACAACACACCAAAGGTACCGAAAGTACCGCACTTCTGTCCCTTAAACTCAGAACCTAAAGCTTCCGCAGCATCCTCCAGCACTGGAATATCATATTTAGCGGCTATCGCGCAAATCTCATCAATCCTGGCAGGCATACCGTAAAGATGAACAGGAAGAATAGCTTTCGGCTTCTTACCTGTTTTCAAGATTCTATCCTTAATGGCTTCTTCCAGCAAAACAGGGTCCATATTCCAGGTATCCTCCTCACTGTCGATAAACACTGGTTTAGCTCCCTGGTAAGCTACAGGATTGGCCGACGCACAGAACGTAAACGACTGGCAGATAACCTCATCACCGGCTCCTACACCAAGTTGGATTAATCCCAAATGGATGGCCGCCGTACCCGCAGACAAAGCAACAACTTCCTTATCCTGTCCTACAAAATGTTTCAGTTCATCTTCGAAAGCATTCACGTTGGGACCCAAAGGAACAACCCAGTTAGTATCGAAAGCTTCCTTTATAAAAGTCTGCTCCTTGCCGCTCATGTGAGCAAGGCAAAGATAAATTCTCTTGTCCATTGAATTATTTGATTAAAAGAAAACGATAAATCGAGAAGTAAAAAGAGCAAGAAGACAAATATTATTTACACCACAAATAATAAGGTATAAACAACCATTTTATGATATTACAAATCTTTTCCAAGTATTGTATAAATAATGATTTTAACATCATTCCAGAAAGACCAATTATCCAAATATTCTATATTAATCCTCACTTTATCAGGGAAAAGTACCTCATCATTGTATTTTTGAGGATCTTCCTGTTGTGCTAATAATTCTTCTTCATTTCGATATTTCAAACTCGCAGGTCCTGTAATACCCGGTTTTAACAGTAACATCCTTCTATTTTCACCTTCTAATTTATCAGCGTACCCCGGTACATCCGGTCGAGGACCGACAAAACTCATATCACCTATCAATACATTCCATAATTCAGGCAATTCATCCAATTTATATTTCCGCAATTTTGCCCCCAAAGGAGTAATACGACTCTCTCCCTGTACAGATACCGAACTTCCGGAATGATTCACCGTCATGGAACGGAACTTATACATGGTAAATAATCGTCCGTGCTGCCCCACCCGTTTCTGTTTAAAGATGATAGGGCCACCTGACATCTCAATTCGAATCAAAACACCAACAATTAATAAAATGGGGGATAAAAAGATCAAGCCGAAAAGTGAGGCTCCACGATCGAAAAGTAATTTGAAAAACATAAAGCAATGTTAGTATCCAATTTTAACATATGACATTTTTTACATACTGTTAACACCTCAATTTACCGTATCATATATGGATAGTCACCAGAAGGCGGTTACCCATTAAATAAATTCAAAAAAGGAGTTGATTTTTAAAGTTTATTATTACCCAGTCCGATAGCCATTGGAAGAAGATTCTCATAATCCCTGCGCCCATTAACTATCGCTTGGAAAACAATTTAATATATTGCAAGGCAGAAATACCCCGCATCTTGTAAGTGGAGATGATGGTATGGTAAGCTGCAGAGACTCTGCCCATTTTGCTACTGCCTAAGAATAACTTAAACCTTTATTCTAACCATTTTTAAACAGGATTAAATTTATCTAAATATTTTTTGGAAAACAAATCCTCGAAGCCAATTTGGCATTGCTATCTGCACGCAAAATCGGACAAACACATTGAAACAATATCGAGGGAAGCTAATTAAATTATTATCAAGCATCAATTTTTGGATTCCTTTCTCACTCTCAAAGTATTTTCTTCCTCCTCTACGTGCATATTGATTTGCACCAGAGCGAACATTAACCAATATATCCGGAATATTGGCAAATTTACATCCACCAATCATCATACGAACCCACAGGTAATAGTCCTCATTCCAGAACCAGTCCTGATAATTACCGACTCGAAGGATTTCTGAACGTTTGAACATAACCGTAACATGATTCAAACCACAACGAGTTTTCATGTATGATTTGATATCATCATTAGCGAATGGAACTGTTCTACTTCCAACAATATTATCGGGCGAGTCAATGAACTCCGTCATTCCACCGCCAACAATACTTAATGTAGGATCTGATTCCAAAACTTTTATTTGTTTTTCAAATCTATCTGGTACAGAAACATCATCACTATCCATCCGAGCAATGATTTCATTAGCAGCTATTTCAACGCCATCCCTCAATGCTTTGCCAAGACCTTCATTATTGGGTTTCCACAGAGGCTTTATATATGGTATTTCAGAACATAGATTTTTGATCTCTACCTCCAAAACTGCAGGAACAGAACCATCAACTACAAGAATAACCTCATCTGGTTGCAGAGTTTGTTTAAAAGAAACACTTTCTACTGCCATTCTTAAATATTCTGGACTATCATTTCGATAGACTGACATTAAAACAGAGATTTTGCTCATATCCAATAAGTATTAAGTAAGCACTCAATTTAGGGCATACCCCTTTGTAAGGGCACTTTTCAGTGCCCTAA
>OAXJ01000114.1_pt1 | contig 98556 bp, 75 predicted proteins | sample 1517241 | NCBI WGS metagenome assembly OAXJ01 (sample SAMEA2580293, study PRJEB22360) | human gut metagenome | biome: human gut; feature: human-associated habitat; material: faeces | place: Denmark | collected 2008/2010 | reverse complement strand
TCTGAACCCTTACCTTCGGAATTAATTCAGTAATCGGTATTTTATAGGAATAATCCGGTCAGGTAACCCAGGTATCCATACTCCGGTCAGGGTGGCCTGCCCTTTCATTCAATGAAACTTTCCTTCTTTGCCCTGTAGTGCTGACGGAAGATGCAGGGTTTTATGCCGGAAGACCATTGGAGCAGGAACGAGGGTCCGGTTAGGATTTCCGAACGCCCGACCGGTGGTGTCTGACGAACGTAGTGAGGAGTTCCGCCGGTCAGTGAAGGAAAGCCTTAACGGACCGTTCCAGGCGAACCGGTCTGATGGCACAAAACCCGGAATCGGAATAGAAAGAAAAAATAAACCTACATTTAGTGTAAACATGTATATAAAATCAGGCTATTTCAAATCGAACTTCCCTATATCGTTTTTAACGATGATGCAGGAAATCCGGTTAATTTGCCTCTAACGAACCTGCTCAATGTGACTTATGTCAAAGCCGAACGTTATCTGATCCTTCATTACGAATAATTCACAAAATCTATTTTATAGACAAAACTCTTTGATTATAAATAATCTTTGATTAAATTTGCCCCTCATTTTGGAGTGGTGCACACTTTTAAACTGCAAGGTTGAACCTTAGCCATTTACCTTGCAGGCACATTTTCAGTGAATGGGATTTTGGCCTGCCCGACTATGCGTTTTTCCCATTCTCCGTTAATTGCAAGGGTTTGCCGCGCCAAAAAACAAACAGATGTATCATTAAAAATTAAAAAAAGTGGATCAAGTAAGTTACAAAACAACTTATGTCAACAAAGTCACCGCACAAAAAGAGTGGGTTATTGTTGACGCAGAGAATCAGGTTTTGGGACGTCTTGCTTCTAAAGTTGCGAAACTGTTAAGAGGCAAATACAAACCGTCCTTTACTCCGTTTGAAGATTGTGGCGACAACGTCATCATCATCAACGCAGAAAAAGTAGTGTTAACCGGTAATAAGTTAACCGACAAATTGTACACTCGTCACACCGGATATCCCGGAGGCCAGCGTCACACCTCTCCGGCAGCAGTATTGAAAGTACATCCGGAAAGAGTAATCGAACACGCCGTTCGTGGTATGCTTCCTAAAAACCGTCTGGGAAGAGCAGTTTTGAAAAACCTTCACCTGTATGCAGGCACCGAACACAAACACGAAGCTCAACAGCCGAAGGTAATTGATTTAAACTCTTTAAATTAACAGATCATGGAAGTAATTAACGCAATCGGTAGAAGAAAAGCAGCAGTAGCTCGCGTTTACGTCAGTGAAGGAAAAGGCAATATCACCATCAACAAACGTCCGTTGGAAGAATATTTTACCTTACCTACACTCCAGTACATTGTTAAACAACCTCTCGAACTGTTGGGAGTTACCGGTCAATATGACATCAAGGTAAATCTGGACGGTGGTGGTTTCAAAGGCCAGGCAGAAGCCCTGCGTCTGGGTATCGCCAGAGCTCTGGTTGAAATCAATGCAGAAGACAAACCTAAATTAAGGGCAGCAGGTTTCATGACACGTGATCCTCGCGAAGTTGAACGTAAGAAACCGGGTCGGCCCAAAGCACGTAAGAGATTCCAGTTCTCTAAACGTTAATCTCAGTTTAGTATCTAAATTGACAGGACTCCTTCAGTGGGACTACCTGGCAATTGCTTAAATGAAGAATGTAAACTTTTTAAAAACACAAAAATGTCAAATACGAATTTCGACGAATTATTAAATGCAGGTTGTCACTTCGGACACCTCACCCGTAAATGGAATCCTAAAATGGCTCCTTATATTTTTATGGAGCGTAATGATATCCACATCATTGACCTGAACAAAACAGCTATCATGCTGGACAAAGCTTCTGCAGCACTGAAACAGATCGCTAAGTCAGGCCGTAAAATTCTGTTTGTTGCAACAAAGAAACAGGCTAAGGACATTGTTGCTGAGAAAATTTCTAATATTAATATGCCTTATGTGACTGAAAGATGGCCGGGTGGTATGTTGACCAACTTCCCGACAATCCGTAAGGCAGTGAAGAAAATGACCACCATCGATAAGATGGAGAAAGACGGTACTTTCGACCACCTTTCAAAACGGGAAAAACTTCAGATCGCTCGTCAGCGGGCAAAACTCGACAAGAACTTAGGAAGTATTGCCGATCTGACCCGTCTGCCAGCAGCTCTTTTCGTTGTGGATGTAATGAAGGAATATATTGCAGTGAAAGAAGCTAAAAGTCTCGGTATTCCAGTATTTGCAATGGTAGACACCAACTCTGATCCGAGTTGTATTGATTTCGTCATTCCGTGTAATGACGATGCTTCTACTTCTATCAGTTTAGTTATCGACCGGGTAGCCGATGCTATCAAAGAAGGTTTGTCAGAACGTAAAGCTGAAAAAGACAAAGAAGGCACCGAAAAAAAACCGGCAGCTAAGAAAGTAGAAAAAGTAGCTGAAGGCGAAGCTGAAGAAGTTGCAGAAGAAGCAACAGAAGAACAATAATCAAAAAATTACAAACATGGAAATAAAAGCAGCTGATGTAATGAAGTTGCGTCATGCAACTAATGCCGGAATGATGGACTGTAAGAAAGCACTTCAGGAAGCTGAAGGAGATTTCGATAAAGCAGTAGACATCATCCGTAAAAGAGGCCTGATTGTTGCTAGCAAACGTGCAGACCGCGAAGCTAAAGAAGGCTGTGTTTTGGCTCACGCAGAAGGGAAGAAAGGGGTTTTGGTAAGCCTTAATTGTGAAACCGACTTCGTAGCTAAAAATGAAAACTTCATCAATTTCACCAAACAAATTCTGGATGCAGCTTTTGAGAATATGCCTGCTGATAAAGATGCTCTTTTGGCATTACAAATCGGTGGCCGTTCTATCGCAGATCAGATTTCAGAACAAACCGGTGTGATCGGTGAAAAACTGGAATTAGCTTATTATGGCAAAATCGAAGCCGAAGCTACTATCGCTTATATTCACCCGGGTAATAAATTGGCTACTGTGATCGGTTTCAACAAAGATGCCGATACCCAAGTGAAAAAAGACATAGCGATGCAGGCTGCTGCAATGGCACCGATCGCTGTCGACAAAAACGACGTTCCTCAGGAAGTGATCGCTCACGAACTGGAAATCGGACGTGATAAAGCACGTGAAGAAGGAAAACCTGAAAACATGCTCGATAAAATCGCTGAAGGCCGTCTGAACAAATTTTATCAGGAGTCTACCCTGTTGAATCAGGCTTTTGTAAAAGATGCTAAACAAACGATCAAAGCTTATTTAGCAAGTCAGGACAAAGATCTGACCGTAACCGGATTTATTCGTTTTACACTGAACGATTGATCCGAACCCAATACAATAAGAGAGCCTTAGAAATAAGGCTCTTTTTTATTACCTCCGCCAAGCATAAATTTTTTTATTCCTTTATAGCCGAAAATGAAAATGAAACCTGCAACTTCAGGTAACCGAATTCATTTTTATACGTACGAAATATCTATAAAGGAAAAATGATGAAAATAACCAGATATTTACTTTTCTTTGCGTGCTTTATACCTCTCTTGTATTTCAGGGATTTTACTCCCAATAATGAATTGAAATATCTGAGTATTGCAGATGAAGCTCTCCGCGAAGGCCATTGGTTCACCTTTTGGAATCATGGCGCCCTATATGCCGACAAACCTCCTCTTTACCTCTGGATTGTCATGCTAGGTAAGTGGCTACTCGGTACACATTCGATGTTTTTCCTGGGATTGTTTTCCCTGATCCCGGCCTTGTGGATCCTGTTCATCATGGATAAATGGGTAAACACAGCCTTACCCTCCGACCTCAGGTTAAGCAGCCAATTCATGCTTCTGACGAGCGGTTTATTTACAGGCTCGGCCATTGTGCTACGCATGGATATGCTGATGTCTTTATTTATCATTCTAAGCCTGTATACTTTTTACCGCATCTATACCGGCCGATGTTCTCCTGCTGACCCGATCAAACTACCGATTTATATCTTTCTGGCCATTTTTACTAAAGGTCCGGTAGGTTTGATCATTCCTCTATTGACCATTCCGGCTTTTTTATTGGTAAAAAAACAATTCAAAACCATCGGTAAATATTTAGGTTGGAAACAATGGAGCATATTAATCGGGCTTTGCAGCTTGTGGTTTATTGCTGTATATCTCGAAGGGGGAAAAACCTATCTGAACAACCTGCTTTTCCACCAGACCATCAACAGGGCCGTCGATTCCTTCCATCACAAAGAACCTTTCTGGTATTATCTGAAAACGATCTGGTATTCACTCGCTCCCTGGACCCTATTTTACGTTGTCGTTCTCCTCATCGGGATACGCAAACACCTTTACAATAACGATATAAAACAATTATTCCTGACCATCCTTCTTACCGGTTTCGTGGTACTTTCTTTTTCAAGTGCCAAACTGGATATTTATCTTTTACCCCTATTCCCCTTTATGGCTTATTTGGCTTTCCTATTACTCCCCGAAATAGCACTCCCCAAAATCTATTTTACTATCGTTCTACCTGCAGCCGTACTCGTATTCGTTTTTCCGGCTTTATTCTTCCTCCCAGCCTTTCTCTCCCTGCCTTGGTTAGAAAGCTCTTATTTCTATTTCGCCGCCTTCCTGCTGTCTTCGTCGGCTATTCTGTGCTTATATTATCTTTACAAAAATAGATTCACTAATGCGACGAATAGTCTTTCTGTCGGTTTACTCTTGTCTATTCTCATTGGATCGGTGAACATTTCCGAATTAAATAAATACATCGGTTTGAAAAATATTACTCAAAAAGCGACAAGAATAGCCCAAGAAGATGGTATAAAAAATTACTATTTCTACAAACTTCGAAGTGGAAAGAATTTAGATTCTTACCTAAATAAACAAATTAATGAAGTAGATCTACCCACTATAGATAGTCTATCAGGAAAACAAAATTTTATTCTATTCGTAAATAGAAACACACTCAAAAAAGAAAGTAAATTATATAATTTTTCAAATAATAATGAGTCATATACAATTGGAGATTACAGTATTATAATTTTCCAACAAAACTAAAAATTCAATGATATACGCACTCGGTTTTTTAGCACAAATTTGCTTCTCTGCCCGCTTACTTATTCAGTGGATTATATCTGAAAAAGAAAAGCAGGTAGTATCCCCTACTCTGTTCTGGTTATTAAGCTTATTAGGTTCATACTTACTTTTCTTTTACGGTTGGTTGCGAAATGACTTTGCCATAATTTTAGGACAACTTATATCCTACTACATCTACATTTGGAATTTGAACATGAAAAACAGCTGGCAAAAGATTCCGGTACTCATCCGCTACATTCTCCTCATAACCCCGATCGTAGCCATCGGATATATGTTAGCAGAGGTAAAAGGGTTCATCAATCAATTTTTCTACAATGAAAACATTCCTTTCGGCCTGCTTCTCTGGGGGTCTTTAGGGCAGATTATTTTCACTCTTCGCTTCGTCTACCAGTGGGTTTATTCGCGTAGGCACCATGACTCCATTTTACCGATGGGATTTTGGTTGATCAGTCTCAGCGGATCGTTGATTATCGTATCCTATGCCTTGGTGAGGCACGACCCGGTTTTAATTTTAGGCCAGTCGACGGGATTAGTCGTCTATTGCAGGGATATCTGGATTCTTTATAAAAATAAAAAACAAAATCCTGACCGGATCGAAGCTTAGAGCAAATTTCAGTTCTGTTTTAAATAGTATTCGCAGGATAAACATTTTTTAGATAATTTTAACTCATCGGAAAAAATCAGCTTTCCTAGCCGGTTCTTACCAACTCTATTCTTAAAAAATCTTTATTAAAGATGAGTATCCGCTATTTCATAATTTATATATCGTTTCTTCATCCAACGATACGCAAAGCAATCTTTAAAGGGTGATATGAGGCGATTGCATAAATTGTATTTCGATTTTTCAGCTATTCGCGGGTAATGACGCACAGGTACTTGTTTCACTTTTCCTTGTTGTAGCAGGATCAGAGCCGGTAAAAAACGATGCATTCCAGTAAAAAAAGGTATTCGTTGCGCATATTCAGTATGCAAAATTTTTAAGGGGCATCCGGTGTCTTTCACCCCATCTTTTGTCATCAGTCTTCGAAACCCATTAGCTACTTTCGAGGACATATTTTTCACCAGACTATCCTTCCGTCCCACCCGAATCCCCATGACCAGCTCATAATCATCGGTATATTCCAACAAAAGATTGAAATCTTCAGGTGTAGTTTGTAAATCAGCATCTATATATCCGACCAACCTGGAGCAGGTATAATCGATTCCTGCTTTCATAGCTGCGCTCAATCCACAGTTTTTAACCAAACCGATATAAAAAAAATCTTTATTCCGCCGGCAAATTTCTCTGATCAAATCACCGCTCCCATCTTGCGACCCGTCGTTCACAAACAAAATACAAGATTTCACCTTCGATTTTTTCAGAAAAGTCGACAAAGCAGTTTCAAGCCGCAACATATTTCCCCTTTCATTATATACCGGAACAATCACGGTCAGGTCATAATCAGAAGTTTTATTAGTCATCATATTTAAAAATATAAAGCTGTATTAATTCATCCTATATTCAAACTATAGTAATATTAAAAATGTATCTTTACGCCGTATTTTAAACCCTATTTTTTCTAAAATGCGAACATTTTCTCACCCCGGTTACAAACGGTTCTTATTGTCTGTAGGATGTTTGTTATCCATACATTTCACCGCTTTATTCTTTCTCACACTATTCAGACTCGTTTTTTTCTTCAGCGCCAATTACGATTTTCCGGATCAGGAGCATGTCGGTTTTATGTCGATATGGCCTGCCTTTATCCGGGGAGTCTGGTTCGATAATGTAATCGCTTGTTACATACTCCTCATCCCTTTAGTAGCTGTTTCCATTTCGGCTTTGTTCAACTACTACGGTAAAATACTCTGGAATGTTACATGTATTTTTTTCAGTTTATTCTATGGAATCGTATTGCTGGTTACGGCAGCCAATATTCCCTATTTTCAATATTTCTTTAAAATCATCAATTCGTCGGTCTTCAATTGGTTCGGCTATATGAATACGACAGCCGGCATGGTATTCGGAGAAACCTCCTACTACCCTCCTTTGATCGGCTTTCTATTGACTTTAGTGTTATTTATCTGGCTCATGCGACGATTGATCCGTCATTTTCAACGTTTACTAAATACAAAAAATCCGTCTGTCTTTTGGCTCGACCGTATTTATATCTTCCTGACAGCCTGCATCTGTATCGGCCTCTGCCTGTTCGGTATCCGGGGACGTACCGGATATAATCCGATAAAAGTCAGTGCAGCTTATTATTGTACCGATCCGTTTTTGAATCAATTGGGCATCAGTCCGGTATTCAATCTGTTAAGCAGTACGTTAGACGATTCACGGAAAGAAAACCGATACCTTCATCTTATGCCGGAAAACGAAGCGTTGGAAAATACCCGACACTATTTAAACCGGCCGGGAATCGAAGGGATCTCTCCCATTGCACGCCAAATCAACGCCTCCGACAGTTTAAGACGTCCGAATATTGTGCTGATTTTTATGGAATCGATGTCTGCCCATCTGATGAAACGTTTTGGACAGCAGAAGGAGCTGACTCCTTTTCTGGACAGTTTATACCGACAATCCTTAGCATTCTCTAATTTTTATTCCTCAGGAATCCATACGAATCATGGCATGTATGCGACCCTTTATTCTTTTCCTTCCATCTTAAAACGAAACGCGATGAAAGGTTCTGTCATTCCCACTTATTCCGGTCTTCCGACTATATTAAAAGAACAGGGTTACCGCACCATGTTCTTTATGACCCACGAATCCCAATACGACAATATGAATGCTTTTTTTCGTACCAATGGCTTCGACGAGATCTTTTCTCAGGAAAACTACCCGTCCGAAAAAGTAGTCAATGGTTTCGGCGTACAAGATGATTTTCTTTACGACTATGCACTGAATCATTTGAAAAAACAGTCCGCTCAGACTAGTCCGTTTTTTGCTGTCTTACTTTCTATCAGCAACCATCCTCCTTACGTGATTCCGTCCTATTTCCAGCCTAAAAGTAAAAACATAGAAGAACAAATCGTAGAATACGCCGACTGGTCGATTCGTCAATTCATACATAAAGCCTCGCAACAACCTTGGTTCGACAATACGATCTTCGTCTTATTGGGCGATCACGGAAAATTAGTCGGCAATCCGGATAGTGAAATGCCTCAATCGTACAATCACATTCCTTTGATGTTTTATGCTCCCGCACTTCTCACCGCAGAAGAAAAAGAAAATTTCGGAGGACAGATCGACGTAGCTCCTACTTTATTGGGTATGTTACGTATCAATTATATTCAAAACAATCTGGGAATAGATTTATTAAAAGAAGAACGTCCTTGTATGTTTTTTAGCGCAGACAATATGTTAGGAGTCAAAGACACAAAACATTTCTATATTTACGATACGGAAAGTAAACAAGAGTTCAATTATAATATTCATAACGGAACTCTAAGCCCGGCAACAGCGAATGCGACATTCGACTCACTGAAAACCTATGCCTTCTCCATGTTGCAAACGACAGAATATCTGATCCGTAAACAACTGACAACCGACAAACCACATTCTAATCCATAATAAACCATGAATACAACCCACCTTATTATCGTAGTTCCGTGTTATAATGAGGAAAGCGTACTTCCGGAAACTATCCGGCAATTATCCGGCGTCCTGAACAGAATGCTGGAAAACGGAAAAATCTCCATTGGAAAAATATTATTTGTCGACGACGGCAGTAAAGACAAAACCTGGGAAATCATTACCGAGGCAGGTAAAACAAACGGACTCGTCGGTGGTTTAAAATTGGCTCATAATTCCGGTCATCAATATGCCTTGTTAGCAGGCCTGGAATGGGCCAGTACACACTGCGATGCCGCCATTTCAATCGATGCCGATTTACAGGACGATGTCGATGCTATCGAAGAGATGACCGATTGTTTCCTACAGGGAGCGGATATTGTCTATGGAGTAAGGCGGGAACGGACGACCGATACCTGGTTTAAGAAAAATACAGCTTTATTATTCTATCAGCTAATCCGTAAAATGGGAAGCGATGTCGTCTATAATCATGCCGACTTCCGACTGATGAGTAAACGCGCATTACAGGCACTCGTATCCTATCCGGAACGCAATCTATTTCTCCGTGGAATAGTCCGGCTAATCGGTTTCCCCGAAGCTTACGTATATTATGACCGGAAAAGCCGGTTTGCAGGAGAATCCAAATATCCGTTCAAAAAGATGCTTTCTTTTGCCCTGGACGGTATTACCTCTTTTTCTGTAAAACCGCTTCAGCTAATCCTGACGGGAGGATTTATTTTCGGAATAATCGTCCCCATTATCATGATTATTTACGCCTTGGTACAACATGCTCATGCCCATACCATACCGGGTTGGACCTCCTTACTGGTCTCTATCTGGTTTATCGGTGGAATGATTATGATGGCTATCGGAATAACCGGAATATATATCGGAAAGATTTACAAAGAAGTGAAACAACGTCCCCGTTATTTTATCGAAGAAGATGTCAATCTGAAATAAATAACCGGGCTATTTGCAGATGGTCGGATATTTTCCGACCATCTGCAAAACACGGTTTCTGTTAAAAACGTTCTTCCGTTTCTGCATTTCCTATCGCCTTCTCTTTGGTAAAATGAAGAATATGGATTATATCTCTGACATCACAACTCCGGCGATTCGAAGTATAAACCGTATCTAAAACATATTCCTCTCCATATTTCTGACGAAATTCTTCCAATAGCCCCTGCTTCACTAAAACGTAGCCTTCTTCAGGCAATTCTTTTTCAAAAAGCGCCATCCGGTCACCATTGAAAAAATTGACACTATAGAAGAAATAAGTATAAGAATAAATTTTTCCTTCGGGCACCCATTTCCGTGCTTCCTGCGCCAAACCGATATCCGATTTGGTATTCAATACGGCAGGCTGATAAACTCCGTCCAAAACGACAAATATCGTAAACAATAATCCGCACAAAGCATACAATACCTGAGTATTCCAGGGTTTACTTTTCAATTTTCTAAGCAAAACAACGACAGCAACAATCGGTAAAAAGATCAGAACAATATTGAATAAATTCATTGGAATTTCTTCCAACGCATGCAAAAAAGCGATATTCTCTACAGCCCTTTTACCCGCAAAAATCGTGTCGGGAACAGCTCCTGCTTTCACGACAAAAAATACGACAGTCAGTAAAATAATAAGGCAAGAGATAACGATAGCAAAAATCTTTATGGCAGTTTTCCCCATACGAACCAACCAAAGAAAATAAACCGCCAGAAAATAACCGATAAAAGGGTATATCGGTAACAGATAAACACTTCTCTTACTTGCAGGAATACAATAAAATACAAATATCAGTGCTATAGTCAAAAAAGAATACAAGTGAACCGGATCACTGGTCCGGACTTTCTCTACCGTTTGTTGCCACTTCTCTTTCCAGGTCCCGGTCCATTTGCGGTAACGCAAACAGAAAAGAGAGAAGAGCAACAACAAAGTCCAGGGGAGATAGCCGGCCATAAGCATATAAATATTATAATAAAAAGGATTTTCATGGGAAGCATAAGACATCTTACCTAAAAACCGCCCGAAATTTTCTTCCATCATCAAATCTAAAAATTCCTGCTTTCCTTCGTTGTAAGCCAAAACATACCAAATGGCAGGTAAAACACAAGCCAATAGGGCTATCCCGATAAAACGCAAAACCAATTTCCAGAAATGTCCTTTTCTTATCCAAAGAAATACGCCGGCTACCAAACAAGGTAAAATAATCCCCACCGGTCCTTTAGTCAAGGTAGCACATCCCATAAACAGAATAGCCAGCCAGGGGATCCCTCTCATATCTTTTTCATACCACGAATAAAAACGGATAATAGCCAACACAATAAAAGCGGTCAATACCATATCTACCCGGCAGGTGAAACCGGCACGGTGTACCTCGAAACAGGTCAACATGACAAAGGCGGTCAATAACCCGACAGTTGCCCCTTTACGTCTGGCATAAAACCAATAAATAGCGGCAGCCATAATGATCAGGGCCAAAGCAGACGGAACCCGGGAGGAGTATTCGGACACTTCACCGCACAAAGTGGAAACAGCAGCCACACTCCAATGCAAAAAAGGAGGTTTAAAAGCAATCTCACCATCATAATTCCGGGGCAAAATCCAATTCCCGTGTTCCAACATAGAATAAGCCACAATAGCTTCCCGAGGCTCACCTTTCGTATTATAATCCGTTAAACCTAAAAGAGGGAAAATGGTTAATACACATATTGATAATAATATCAACAAATTACGATTCTGTTCGTTCATCTTCATCAATGATAAAAAATTAACAATAAAAACTACGATCTATTTTTTATACAGGCTTTGCTCTATAATCGGATAAAAATAACTAGTTTTGTTGTAATTTTTCACAATATAGAAAATCTTTTTGATAGAATAAACGATAAAAATGAAATCTGTCATTCAACTTTAAACCTAACATGATGAAATTTAACAGGATACTTCTTAAACTCAGCGGAGAGTCGTTAATGGGCGCTCAAAAATACGGGATAGACGTGACCCGTGTCGAAAGCTACGCCCGACAAATAAAAGAAATCGCCGAAATGGGCATCCAGATAGGAATAGTAATCGGCGGAGGAAATATTTTCCGGGGACTGAGCGGTACCAATAAAGGATTCGACCGGGTTAAAGGAGATAGTATGGGTATGTTGGCCACCGTAATCAATAGTCTGGCACTCAGTTCGGCACTCGACAACGAGAATTGCCGGAACAAAGTACTGACAGCTATACGCATGGAGCCCATCGGAGAATTCTACTCCAAAGCCAAAGCGATAGAATACCTTGAAAACGGCTATGTCACCATTTTCAGTGCCGGAACGGGTAATCCCTATTTCACAACCGATACAGGCAGTAGTTTGCGTGCCATAGAAATAGAAGCCGATGCCATGTTGAAAGGGACACGGGTAGACGGTATTTATACCGCCGATCCGGAAAAAGATCCGACAGCCACCAAATTCGAGAAAATCACGTATGACGAAATTTATAATAAAGGGTTAAAAGTCATGGATCTCACCGCAACGACCATGTGCAAAGAAAACCACCTTCCTATCGTTGTTTTCAATATGGATGTTGAAGGAAACCTTAAAAAATTAATGGAAGGCCAACAGATCGGTACGATCGTCTATTAATCTGCTAATATAATATGAACTAATAGGTTGATGTTTGTTATTAGCCCATTATTTATTAGCAAATGATGCATACATGAGTATCCTTGATTCTATAAATACACCTGAAGATTTAAAAAAAGTATCTGAAGATTCATTGATTCAGTTATGTCAGGAAATCCGGCAGAAAATCATCGATGATTGTGCCGAAAATCCGGGACATCTCGGATCAAGTCTGGGAGTCGTAGAATTGACTGTTGCGCTTCATTATATCCTCGACACCCCTTACGACAATCTTGTTTGGGACGTCGGACATCAATCTTATGCCCATAAAATACTCACCGGCCGCAAAGAACAATTCAAAACCAAACGTATCTACGGAGGAATCAGCGGTTTCCCGAAGATATCGGAAAGTGAATACGATTCGTTCGGTACAGGTCATTCTTCTACTTCGATTTCGGCAGCTTTAGGCATGGCTATTGCAGCAAAAATCAACGGAGAAACCGGGCGGCAAAGCGTGGCCGTAATCGGCGACGGTTCGATGACAGGCGGAATGGCTTTCGAAGCCCTCAACAATGCCGGGGTATACGATTCCAACCTATTAGTCATCCTGAACGACAATAATATGGCGATCGATCCCAACGTAGGAGGCTTGAACGAATATCTGTTGGACATCAGTACTTCTAAGACCTATAATAAAATCAAGGGGGATGTATGGAACGTTTTAGGTAAACTAAACCGGATCAGTCCAGGCATGAGGAATTTTATCCAGAATATCGACAATAGCATAAAATCGATGCTTCTGAAAAAAAGTAATCTTTTCGAAGCTATGGGATTACGTTATTTCGGTCCTGTCGACGGCCACGATATCCATCATCTGATCAAAATATTACGGGACCTGAAAAATATACCGGGTCCTAAAGTTTTGCATTGCATTACGGTCAAAGGAAAAGGATTTAAAGAAGCCGAAATCAATCAAACAATCTGGCATGCCCCCGGCAAGTTCAATAAAGTGACCGGAGAGCGAATTAAAGAGAATAATCCTAACATTCCGGCCAAATTTCAGGATGTTTTTGGAAACACAGTCACAGAGCTGGCGAAGAGCAATTCCAAGATCATCGGAATCACCCCTGCTATGCCTACCGGCTGTTCATTAAATATCATGATGCATGAAATGCCGGATCGTTGTTTCGATGTCGGGATTGCCGAGCAACACGCCGTCACTTTTTCTGCCGGCCTGGCGGCAAAAGGATTTGTTCCTTTCTGCAATATCTATTCTTCATTTATGCAGAGAGCCTACGATCAGGTGATTCATGATGTCGCCCTACAAAATCTGAATGTTGTATTTTGCCTCGACCGGGCCGGTTTTGTCGGAGCCGACGGAGCCACCCATCATGGAGCTTTTGATTTAGCCTATTTCAGATGCATTCCGAATATGATCATCGCAGCTCCCCTGGACGAAGCGGAACTGAGAAATATGATGTACACCGCCCAATTACCTGACCAGGGACCTTTTTCCATCCGCTATCCACGCGGAAACGGTTTTCTTGCCGATTGGCATACTCCTTTTCAGGAACTGGAAATCGGTAAAGGCAGATGTTTGATCGAGGGAGAAAAAATAGCGATTTTATCTATCGGAAGTATCGGAAATGTAGCGAAGAAAGCTGTATCTCACTTCGAAGAATCGCTCGTCGCCCTTTATGATATGCGTTTTTTAAAACCTATAGACGAAGAATTATTACATACCGTTTTTCAAAAATTTTCTAAAATAATCACCTTGGAAGACGGAACGATTCAAGGTGGATTAGGAAGTGCTGTCGCCGAATTTATGGCCGACCACCAATATCATGCTACTATAAAAAGATTAGGAATTCCGGATAAGTTTATCGAGCACGGAACTCAACAACAATTATATGAAGAATGCGGATTCGATGAAAAAAGCATAACCCGGTGCATTCAGGAAATGCTCATAGAAAAGGATACCAGAGAATGAAAAACGAATTAAACAAACATTCAAATATAGTTTTGCCGGACTTAGGGTCTTGTTACAAAAAACTAAAACAGACCTTTACCAATCTTTCGGACGAAGAATTAAAAGGCCTGCTTCGTCCGGATTCGGTCAAATATTACAAGAAAGGTGAACTGATTTACGCGGAAGGCACAAGAATCAAAGGTTGTTATTTCATATACAGCGGAATCATCAAAATATATCAAACAGGGCATGAAGGGAAAGAACAAATTATCAAATTCGATCAGGAAGGAGACCTCTTCGGCTTCCGTTCAGTCATCCGGCACGAACCTGCTTGCACCTCTATAGAAACACATTCAGAGGCAATTCTATGTTATATACCCGATTCGGTTTTGTTAAACTTAATCCGGAATAATTCAGGTTTTGCCTACGATATGATGCAAATAGCCTGTAAAGAATTGGGCGACTCGAATCGTTACATCCGGGATATTGCACAAAAATCTGTAAAAGAACGCCTGGCCGAGATCTTACTCCTCATTGCAGATGATTTCGGTATCGAACAAGACGGAAGTTTAAAACTGAATATCACCCGTGAAGACCTTAGCAATTTTGTCGGGACAGCGACAGAAACCGTTATTCGTTTACTTTCCGACTACAAAAACGACGGATTGATCGAAGTCAAAGGACGTAAAATAAAATTATTGAATATTGAAAAACTGAAAACGATTGCAGGAATGTAAAAAATATTGTATCTTGAGGGGCATTTAAAAAGAGGAACCTTCAAAGAAATACAATATGTTACAAATCTCAGAAAAAGGAAAAAAAATCCCGGCTTCTCCGATCCGTAAGCTGGTCCCTTATGCAGACCGTGCCAAAGAAAGAGGAATAAAGGTCTATCACCTGAATATCGGACAGCCGGATATCGCTACTCCTGAAGTAGCTTTGAAAGCAGTCCGGCAAATGAAACTTCCTGTAATCGAATATACGGCTTCCGCCGGAAATCATACACTTCGTACCAAATTAGCCGGATATTATCAGAAATTAGGGATCTCCCTGACCGAAGAAGACATACTGATTACTACCGGTGGCTCGGAAGCCATTCTGTTTGCTTTCATGAGCACCTTGAACGAGGGAGATGAAATTATTATACCGGAGCCGTTTTACGCCAATTATACGGCTTTCGCCTTAATGGTCGGAGCCAAAATTAAAACGGTAACAGCAAAAATCGAAGAGAATTTCGCCCTTCCACCGATGAGTGAATTTGAAAAACAAATTACACCCAAAACCAAAGGAATTGTAATTGTCAACCCCAATAATCCGACAGGTTATCTATATTCCCCCAAAGAGCTGGAAGAGCTGGCGAAGATTGTAAAAAAACACGAATTATACCTATATTCTGACGAAGTCTACAGACGATATTGTTATGATGGCTTAAAACATTTTTCAGTAATGAATCTGAAAGGAATCGAACAAAACACCATTCTTTTCGATTCCATGTCGAAGCGTTACAGCGAATGCGGTATCCGTGTCGGAGCGATCATCACTAAAAATAAAGCGATATTGGATGCAGCCCTCAAATTCGGCATGGCCCGCCTTTGCCCTCCCGCTTTGGGACAAATTGCAGCCGAAGCCTCTCTGGACACCACCGACGAATATTTTGAAAGCGTCTATCATGAATATATCAAAAGAAGAAACTTCATGGTAGAAGCCTTGAATAAAATGCCGGGAGTGGTTTGTCCTATACCCAAAGGGGCCTTTTATTCCATAGTCAAGTTGCCTGTCGACGACGCTGAAAAATTCGCTCAATGGTTATTGGAAGAATTCGACTATAACGGTCAAACCGTTATGCTCGCCCCTGCCAGCGGCTTCTATTATACTCCCGGATTAGGCAAAAATGAAGTAAGAATAGCTTATGTACTAAAAATCAGTGATCTTCAAAAAGCGATGGAAATTTTATCCGTAGCTTTAAAGACTTACCCGGGAAGGACATTATAAATTAAGAAACAGATTAATAGGCATTTTCCGGGAAGTTTTAGCAGATAGCTTTCAGCTTTTAGCTTTTAGTTTTATCTTTGCAGCAGAAAAGAATTATTTTTTAAAATAAAATTATGACATCGGATTCCGAATTTAACACCATCAGACCCTATTGCGATAGCGAAATAGAGGCAGCAATAGAACGTCTATGTAAATCAGAAGAATTTTTGACTCTGTTTACACACCTAACTAAAATGGACCGTGCAACCATACAAGGAGCTTTACAAGGAATTCGAAGCCGTGCGGAATTTCAAGCCAAATTTTTCGGTCCGGCCATCCAATCTCTGATCAATACGACTACAGACGGAATTACAGTATCAGGAATGGAATTGGTCGACAAAAATACTTCTTATATTTTTATGTCCAATCATCGGGATATCATTCTCGATTCGGCCATCCTGAATGTACTTTTGCGTCAACATGGTAATAAATACACCCGGGCTGCTATAGGAAGTAATCTCCTGATCAACGACTGGGTAACCGATTTGGTCAAATTAGATTCTTGTTTTGTCATAGAGAGAGATATAACAGTGAGAGAAATGCTTACGAGTTCGGCTCTCCGCTCAAAATATATCCGGGAAGTCATCGAAGAAAACGAAGATTCGGTATGGATCGCCGAACGGGAAGGAAGAACTAAAAACGGCGATGATAAAGCCCAACCCAGTCTATTGAAAATGCTGAAGATGAGCGGTCCCACCCAATTCGGGATCAATTTCAGAGAACTACATATCATGCCCCTCGCCATCTCCTACGAATGGGAGCCTTGCGATGCCCTGAAAACCTCGGAATTATATACCAAAACCGTCGGAGAATATATCAAAACTCCCGAAGCCGATATGAACAGTATGCTCACCGGGCTAAGTGACTACAAAGGACGCGTACATTTCCATATCGATCAGCTCACAGATCAGGAATTCGATGAACTGGATCAACTTCCCTCCAATGGAGACAGAATAGAAGCACTCGCCGGAATTATCGATTCTAAAATTCATCAGAATTTCAAGCTTTGGCCGAATAATTACATTGCCTATGATTTATTACATTCGGTAAATAAATTCAAAGCATTCTATACCGAAGAAGAAAAGAAACGTTTTATCGAAGTGATGACTCAAAAAATGGATAAACTGGAAGGGAATATTTCCCTACTGAACAATATTTATCTGGAAATATATGCTAATCCGGTAAAAAATCAATTGAAATTATAATCCTTCGTACAGCAAGGACGAATACAATGTTTAACGGATAGAAAAAACGATTCGCCTGCCGCATTTTAATTTTACATATAAGTTATACCCACTATGAAAATTATTCGCCTACTGATAATACTCACTGCTTTCTTACTGATGATATCGAGTGCACTATCTCTATTTAGCAATACCGATAGGACACCGGTCTATATCAACGTCGCTTCTATGGCTTGTTTAATGATAGTCGTTACACTGTTAAACTTCAAGAATAAAAATAAAAACGAACAATAATGTACAAAGTAAAACGTACAATTTACGTCGATAACCAATCGATTGACGTTTGGTTCGGATTAGTAAGCAAAACCAAAAACGGTAAAAACGGAAAATATACGGTCTATCTGTTGACCGACGATCCCAACAATCCTTATAATCACGCGGAGCCTATCTTGAGCAATATCACCTCAAAAGAAACAGCCGTCCGAAAAGCAATCGAATATACCAAAGAGCTGTTTCATAATATATTGATCAGCCAAAAAAACAACAATAAATCGCAAGAAGACAATGGAAAGAAAAGTCAGAGTTAGATTTGCTCCAAGTCCGACGGGAGCGCTTCACTTAGGAGGAGTAAGAACAGCCCTCTTCAATTATCTGTTTGCCCGCCATTATGGTGGAGATTTTCTTTTAAGAATCGAAGATACTGACCAAACCCGGTATGTACCCGGTGCAGAAGAATACATTATAGAGTCTTTGAAATGGTGTGGCTTAAAAGTGGATGAAGGAGTTGGGGTAGGTGGAGAATACGGTCCATATCGTCAAAGTGAAAGAAAAGAAATCTACAAAAAATATGCCCTCCAACTCGTTGAATCGGGAAATGCATACTACTCTTTCGATACAGCCGAAGAATTGGATGCGATGAGAAAAGAGTGTGAAGGACGTGGGGAAACATTTATTTACAATGCCACGAGCAGAGGTAAATTAAAGAATTCCCTGAATATGGATGCCGGTAAAGTAAAACAATTGCTGGAAGCGGGTGTGCATTATGTCATCCGTTTTAAAATGCCCGAGCATGAAGATCTTCTCCTTCACGACATTATTCGCGGAGAAGTCCATTTCAACAGCTCCCTGCTTGACGATAAAGTGCTCTATAAGTCGGACGGAATGCCTACTTATCACCTGGCCAACATTGTAGACGACCACTTAATGAAAATCACCCATGTTATCCGTGGAGAAGAATGGTTGCCTTCTCTTCCCTTACATGTGTTGCTTTACAAAGCCTTCGGTTGGGAAGACACCATGCCTGAATTCGCTCACCTCCCGCTGATCTTAAAACCGGTAGGGAACGGCAAATTAAGCAAACGGGACGGTAACAAAATGGGATTCCCGGTATTCCCGATGGAATTTACAGATCCGGCAACCGGAGAAAAATGGCATGGCTACAAAGAAGACGGTTATTTCCCTGAAGCATTCATCAATATGCTGGCCCTTTTGGGATGGAATCCGGGTACGGACCAGGAAATATTCTCCCTTCAGGAGTTATGCGAACTATTCACTTTAGACAGAGTTAAAAAGTCAGGAGCTAAATTCGATCCCGAAAAAACAAAATGGTTTAATCATAAATATTTGGTGGCTAAACCGGATGCTGAATTAGCAGATCTAGTCGACGAAATGCTTAAAGCAGAACAAATCGTTTTCGACAGGAAAAAAACCGAGAAAATCTGTAGTCTGATGAAAGAACGCTATAATTTTGTAGCCGATTTGTATGCAGACTGCCGCTTTTTTTTCGTTACTCCTACCGAATTTAATGAAAAAGATACCAAAAAATATTGGAAAGAAGATACACCTGCTTTAATGCGTGAATTACTGGAAATACTGAAGAGTATCGATGATTATTCTTTTGCCAATACGGAGAAAATCATTTCTGCCTGGATCACCGAAAAAGGCTTAGGCTTCGGTAAGGTAATGAATCCTTTCCGGGTAGCCATTATCGGTGCTGCTAAAGGACCGCATATGTTCGATGTTATCGAAATTATCGGTAAAGAAGAAACGATACGCCGTATGGAAAAAGCATTGTCCACTTTATAAAACCAAATCATGGAATCGGAAAAACAATATGCCATGTTTATTCATCTTTCCCAATTGGCCGGAAGTATCGTCGTCGGTTTGGGATGGATATTGCCTTTAGTATTGTGGCTGACTAAAAAAGATAGCTCCGAATACATCGATGCCAATGGAAAAATCGTGATGAATTGGATTATTTCCTGCTTGATTTACGGTATTGTCAGTGGTATACTTTGCCTTATAGGGATCGGTGTCGTCCTGCTCATCGCCCTGGCGATATGTAACCTGACATTTATTATCATAGGTTCCGTCAAAGCAAGCCAGGGAAACTTATGGCCTTATCCTTTATCTATTCCATTTATTAAATAAAGAAAAGCAGTTATATACATATTTGCACTTATAATCGTACATTAGGGTAAACATGTATATAAACACTTAAAGAAAATAACCGGAAACTGATATTCCGGTTATTTTTTTCTCGCTTTGTAACAATCTACAGGTGCTGTTCGTCATAGTTGAAAATTGTCTTAGCTATGAAAAAATTTATCGTAATCCTTTTATCCAACTTTATTTTCACAATCAGTTTTGCACAAACCGATGCCGCTTACCGGATCTTCGGTGAAATTATGACAGTAGAGAATAAAGTCTATAAAGGTTTCATCACTTGGAATGGGAACAAAAATTATTGGATAGATTTTTTTGAGGCCTCGAAAATTGAAAATCCTTATCGTTCCTATTTCAAAAGGAGCGACGGATTGGTTTTCAGAGCAAACGACAGGGAATTCATAACACCTCCGACACATAATTTTTGTTGCCGTTTCGGAAATATAAAAAGTATCCGGCCCACTGATGTAAATGAAATCGTTCTGCAATTAAAAAACGGAGACCGACTCACTTTGGTCAAAGGGTACTCATCGGACATAAATACCCATATACGAATTACTACTCCAACCGAAACGACCTCGATAAAATGGGATCATATCAGTGAAATTCATTTTATGGGAGCAGACAAGGAGGCCATTGCCCCCGAAACGAACCAAGTCGCCGGTACGGTAAAAAGTACCCAGGGTATATACAAGGGAATCATTTATTGGAATTCCCAGCAAAGACAAAGTCAGGAAAAAATGAACCAGATAAATATTTTTTTAAACAAAATAAAGAAGTTATATGCATTCAAAGGTAAAAACGGGAACCATACTTTCGGATTGATCCCCTTAGTCTCTCCAAACGATGACCCTGCAGATGCACAGATCAATGCACTTTACCCAGTAGAAAACATAACGATCAACATGCCCAATATCGGTAGCGTATGTGTATCCCGGGCACAATTCGAAGAATTGACGATCATCCCCATCTCCGAATTGAATTTATTGAGTTATGACGATTTTCCAAGTCCCCAAGCCATAAAAGGAGAAGTAGTCACCCGCTCGGGACAAACTTTCGCCGGTAACCTGGCTTACGATCTGGACGAGAGCTATGAATTTGAAGTGCTCGACGGTAAAAACAATACGATCAGCTACCGTATCCCGTTTCGTTACATCCGCTCCATCGCACCAAAAAATTACAAATATTCCTTTATCACGCTACGGAATAACAGTCAGCTCAGCCTGGGAGAAACTTGTGATGTCAATCAGGATAACAATGGAATTATTATTTTCAGGAACGGTCAAAATCCAGTATACATCCTATGGTCGGAAATAAAAGAAATCAATCTGAAATGATCAGGTTGTAATCATCTGAATAGCGCTTTTCTATTTCATCGAAAACCTCCCAAAGAACGTCGATCGTCGGAGCCTGTAACATTCGGATCCGAAGATCCCTGAAATGAGGTAAACCTTTAAACATAGAGGCCATATGACGCCTCATATGCAGTAATCCACGAACCTCGTCGATCCACTCTACCGATAAGAGAATTTGTTCTTTGATCACCTCGATCTGTTCTTTTACAGATAAATCGGGTAATAACTCACCCGTTTCAAAATAATGCCTGATTTGTTTAAATATCCAGGGATGCCCGATCGTAGCTCTTCCGATCATTACGCCATCGACTCCATACCTCTCGAAAGCCTCTTTCGCTTTCTCCGGAGAAGTAATATCTCCATTGCCTAAAATAGGAATTTTTATCCGGGGATTATTTTTTACCCGGGCAATCGGTTCCCAATCGGCTTCTCCGGAATACATCTGAGAACGGGTACGCCCATGAATAGCCAAAGCCTGAATCCCCACATCCTGCAAACGTTCAGCAATGTCTTCGATAATGATATGCTCACAATCCCAGCCTAAACGGGTTTTTGCCGTCACAGGAATCTTAACGGCTTGTACAATCTGCCGTGTCATTTCAACCATCAAAGGAATGTCCTTCAACATGCCGGCCCCGGCCCCTTTCTGAGCAACCCGTTTCACCGGACATCCAAAATTAATATCTATAAAATCAGGCCGAACCTCCTCCACAATTTTGGCAGCTTCGACCATAGAATCGATAAAACGTCCGTAGATCTGAATCGTAACCGGACGTTCTGTTTCATCGATCGTCAATTTTTTCAACGATTTATTCACCGAACGAACCAACGCATCGGCAGATACAAACTCAGAATACAACCAATCCGCACCATATTTCTTACAAAATTTCCGGAAAGGAGGATTGGTCACATCTTCCATCGGAGCCAATATCAATGGCCTGTCTCCTACTTCTATCCCAGCTACTTTCATTTATTATTCAGATATTTTAAACATTATATTAACGGTCTTCCCGGCAAATACGCTAATTTTACGACAAAAATAAATAAAATGCAGTTGTAAGATGATGTTACTGATAAAAATCAGCCTATTATTTAGCCTGTTATTGCCTGACTCCGGAAAATGGCAAAGAATTCAGACCCCGGAATGTATTTCGTTCCTGTTTCCTAATACTCCTGAAAAGATTGTAAATACAAACAACGGGATACGTTCCACCATTTACCAAACCAAAGATCTGACCTGCGTATTTGGAATTGTTTGTTCAGATATGTCATCTAAAAAGATCAGAATAACAAGTGAATACGCTCAAATACTTTATGAAGAACTTAAAAAAGGGAGTTTATCCATCGAAACGGCGATCCTCAAAGAAGAAAAAACGATTCCTTACGAAAATATGATTATCAAAGAAATTCAATACTCTATCTATAAAGATAAGTATGAGATGACCTATATTAAAAGATTTATTTTCAGAGATAATTATATTTATCAAATATCGATAGGAGGACGTACCCGCCATATGTCTGTCATTCAAAACGAAATGGAAACATTCTTCAATTCTATATCCTTCCACGATCCTACAGAAAAGATAAACGAAGTTCAGAATTAGTTTTATTTGTAACTTTTAGCTATATTCGATCGTCATATCTGCAACATGACGAGAAAAGAATATAATAAATGCGTTGATGATTTCGCAGATGCTTTGTTCCGATTTATCGTAAAATCCAGTCACAACAAAGCATTAGCTGACGATATCGTACAAGACAGTTTCCTGATTTTATGGGAAAATGTCTCCGAAATTGCATGCGTTAAAGCGAAGTCATTCCTTTTTACCACCGCCTATCACAAGCTGATCGACACGTTTCGTCATGAAAAAAAGAATGCAGACTTTGAAAATATAAATCCGACAAGTTATTTGACCGAGGAAAAATTTACCGATTTAAATGAAATCCTCGAATTTGCACTCAATAAATTACCGCCGATACAGAAGACGGTTGTATTATTAAGGGATTATGAAAATTACTCTTACAAAGAAATTGCAGAAATTACTTCTTTATCCGAGACTCAAGTGAAAGTGTATATTTTCAGAGCCCGGAATTTTATGAAAGACTTTATTCGTAAACCGGAACTGATACTTTAATACAAATACTATTATTAACAATATATCATGAATATAAATAGAAATAATTATGAGAAATATTTCATCGACTACTTAGAAGGTACTCTTTCTAAGGATGATATTCATGATTTACGGGTATTTCTTTTGTTTAATCAAGATCTGGCGGAATTATTGGATGACATAGCAAAAATAAAATTAACCGCTCCCTCGGTCCGATATACCCGTAAAGAAAACCTCAAAAAAGATGAACTCCATGCATGTAAAGATTATTATGCGATCGCTATTGCTGAGAATTCGCTCAGCACACAAGATATTTCAGACATTAAGCACTCTTCCCGTAAACAAGAAATAACAAAACAGGCAGAAGTATACCGTCAACTGAAACTAACACCGGACACGAAAATACGTTATACCCGAAAATCCAAGCTTTACCATTCGGCTTACCGGCAATTAGGGTACAAATATAGTTCGATTGCTGCTATTCTCCTTTTGATACTGACCATCGCTATAACAGTCCTGAAGTCCGATGATATTCACCCCCAGGCAACCGAAATAACCATGGTCCTTCCGCCTGCGATCGAGATTCCTGCTATAGATCGGGTTCTATTTATAAAAGAGCAATCTTTGCCCCCGCTTCCTTGTCCAAAGCCGGTTATTCCGGTACAACCGACAAGAATCCCGGTAATGACCATCCAGGAATTACCCATTTGTGGAATAACTCCTACTTCGGTTCAGGAAGCGGCAAAAATCCGGATGAGTTCTCCTGCTTTTAATTCTTCGGAACTTATTTTAACAGAAAATGCGATAGCCTGGAAGCCTTCGGAAAGTAAATTTTTAAGTAACAACCTCTTTTCTTCTATGATCAATACAGGAAAAATGATTGCAGAAAAATTGAAAAACAATATCGGTAAGGAGTAACAAATATCCCCCTTAATCCGTCACATTCGAAATAACACATAAATAATTAAAAATAACAATCATGAAAATTCTACTCGCTATCATTTTGATTTTTCCAATTTTCAATATCGTAGCACAAAATCCGGTTCAACCGAAGGATTCTACTGTAGGAAAAGACGAATTGATCATCATTTCACCGGAAAAAAAAGTCCATTCCGATACCTCTGAATTAATGATTATTAGAGACAGTAGTCAAAAACACAAGGAAGCAAATATTTCCGAATTATTTATCATAGGCCGTAATGCCTATAAACGGGGACATATCTGTAAAAACGACCAATACCCGCCATTCGAAGGACATTGGAGTGGATTCTATTATGGTTTCGTCAATTTCGGTAATACCGACTATTCGATGTACGAAGACACAGCATATGAAGAATACGGAGAATTTATGGAATTGGATTGGAGTCATTCTTTTGCAATGCAATTCAATGTCTTTAAACACAGTATCAATCTGGTACATCGAAATAACTTCGGTATTGTATGGGGGGCCGGGTTTGAATATCAGCGGCTACGGTTCGAAAATAATTATAGTTCCGTAACCTGGGCCGATCATCAACTTATTCCGATCGACTTACACGAAAATGATAAAATTGCCAGTGTTAAACGTAGTAGTTTTAAAACTTTCTACCTGACCATCCCTTTAATGCTTGAACTTCAACTGCCTGCGGCTAAAAGAAACCGATTCTATATTTCCGGAGGTATTATGGGAGGGGTAAGATTACATTCGAAAACAAAAGTCGTTTATAAAGATAGCAGCGGGGATAAACACAAAAAGAAAGAAAAAAATAATTTCAATATGGTCCCCTTCAAAGCCGATCTCGTCGGAAGAGTGGGCTATAAACGCCTGAGCCTTTGGGGAAGCTACACGCTGACCAATATGTTCAAATCCGATAAAGGCCCGGAACTGCATGCTTATACGGTAGGCATCGGTGTTACCTTTTAGCAAACGATAAAAAGTTTCCGGGAATACAGCAGTCAAATTATTGGCCGGCTGCTGTCACCTGGAAACTTGAAAACACAAACTATTCGTTCATCACCTTTGTTTGCCGGTCGATGGAAGCTTGGTGAATCGCTTTGAAAACTTTTTCTAAAAACTCATTATCCAGTCCCATCTCAGCTCCTTTGACAAACACCTTTTCCAGGATTTTATCCCAACGTCCGGGTTGCAGAATAGTAATATTATTTTGCTTTTTATATTTTCCGATTTCGTCGGATACCTTCATCCGCCGGGTCAATAGCTCCAATATATCGTTATCGATATCATCGATCTGCGCCCGCAATTCATCTATGTTTTCCTTGTATTCTATGTTTTCCGAATCTATATCCCGGATAATCAGTTTTCCTAAAATTTCCCGAAGAGAAGTCGGTGTGACTTGCTGTGCAGCATCACTCAAAGCTATTTCAGGACAAATATGGGATTCGATGATCAGTCCGTCGAACCCCAAATCCATCGCTTGCTGGGAAACTTCCTGAATATATTCCCGTTTACCTGAAATATGGCTTGGGTCACAAATCATCAACATATCGGGAAAACGCCGTTTTATCTCGATAGGTAATTGCCACTGAGGAACATTGCGGTACTTGGATTTTACATAAGCAGAAAAACCCCGATGAATCACACCGATTTTTTTCAGTCCTGCCATATTTAAGCGTTCCAAAGCACCGATCCAGAGTTCGACATCCGGATTGACAGGATTTTTCACTAAAACCGGAATATCGGTACCTTTTAAAGCGTCGGCTATTTCCTGCATAGCAAAAGGATTGGCAGAAGTACGTGCCCCGATCCACAACATATCCACGCCGGCTTTCAGAGCTTCGTACACATGTTTGACATTAGCTACTTCCGTAGAAATTTTCATTCCTAACTCACGCTGCACCCGCTTCATCCAGACTAATCCTTCGGAACCGACTCCCTCGAAACAATTCGGACGGGTACGGGGTTTCCAGATCCCTGCCCTCAAAACTTCCACTCCGGCGGCCTTCAAACCTTTGGCTGTTTCAAAAACCTGTTGTTCACTCTCCGCACTGCAAGGTCCTGCAATAATAATAGGCTTAGTAGTATCTGTAAATAATCCCCAGTCCTCTACTTTTACCAAATCTAATTTTGTCGCTGTCATATATTTCTTTTTTATAAATTCAAATTAGTATTCTTACCGGATGATCCTTTTTATCTTATTAGCCTTATGGATCAAGTCCTTCACTCCTTTTTCATCATAATCTGCAATATGTTTTTTAAATTCCTGCAATTTTTCGATATAGGTATCTAAAACAGTCAATATATTCTCTTTATTCTGAGAGAATATCGGAGCCCACATGTCTGCATTACTTTTAGCCAATCGTACCGTCGATGAAAAACCACCGGAAGCCAGGTCAAAGATATTCTTTTCATTCTTTTCTTTTTCCAAAACAGTCAACGCAAGTGCAAAAGAAGTGATATGGGAAATATGGGAAATATAAGCCGTATGCATGTCATGATGTGCGGCCCGCATATATATCACCCTCATATTGAGGCAATCATACATTTGCTTGACCAGTTCGACGGCTTGCATATCCGAATCTTCAGCATTGCAAATAATGCCTGCCCGTCCGTCGAATAATCCGGGCAAAGCAGCCCAGGGACCCGAATATTCTGTCCCTGCCATGGGATGAGCAGCGACAAAATTCTTCCGGTTCGGATGATAACGAACCATATCGTTGATTTTTTCTTTCGTCGAACAGACATCGGTCACTACCTGACGGTCCACCTTATCCAGTATATCCGGGATCATCCGGATAGCTATACTTACCGGCACAGCTACGACAATCATATCGCTCATAGCAATACATTCTTCATAACTGACGATTTCGTCGACCAATCCCAATTCCTTCGCAGCCGAAGCATGCAAAGCATCCGCTTCAACCCCGACAACACGATCGGCAAAACCCCGGTTTTTCAAATCTACTGCCATAGAACCACCGATCAATCCAACTCCTATTATTCCAACTTGCATATCAACATTTCTTTTTATCCGACATTTACAACTGCTTCAACACCACGAACCATGTTTAAAATGACTCACATGTAAAACCCGGCGAATCCGTCCGGCAGCTTCACGTAATACCTCTTGTTTCGCACACAATGAAATCCGGATATAACGTTCGCCGTTACTTCCAAAAATAAAACCGGGAGTAATAAATACATGCGCTTTTTGCAAAATCATATCCGACAATTTTTCCCCACTCTCTTCCCGGTCATCGATCTTTCCCCACAAAAACATACCTCCGCTATGTTTATCGTATCTCACACCCAACAGATCGAAAATTTCTCCGGCCAATTTCTGTCTTTCCCGGTATTCTGCATTCAATTGTGCATACCAATCGTCTTTTTGGGATAAAGCTTTCACAGCTGCCAATTGGAGCGGTTTGAACATACCCGAATCCATATTGCTTTTCACTTTCAACACCTGGGAAATGACATCTGCATCTCCGGCAATCATCCCGATTCTCCAACCCGACATATGATGTGCTTTACTCAGTGAGTTCAGTTCCACACAGCAGGTTTTCGCCCCATCGATACTCAAAATACTCAGTTGTTCATCATTTAATATAAAACTATAGGGATTATCATTACAGATCAAAATCCGGTGTTTCAAGCCAAACTCTACCAACCTTTCGTATAATGCCATCGTAGCTTTTGCTCCGGTAGGCATATTCGGATAATTTGTCCACATCATTTTTACCCTGGAAAGATCCCTGTTTTCCAACTGTTCAAAATCGGGCATCCATCCGGTTTCTTCCTTCAAATCATAAAGCACGATCCCGGCTTCTGCCAGTAAAGAAGCCGAGGAATAAGTGGGATATCCGGGATTAGGTACAAGCACTTGATCCCCTTTATTCAAAAAAGCCAGAGACAATAACAAAATTCCTTCTTTAGAACCGGCCAAAGGTTGAATCTCCGTATCCGGATTCAAATCTACCCGATAATATTTCTTATACCAGGTAGCAAATCCTTCACGCAGTTCTTTTATTCCTTTATAACTTTGATAAGCGTGATTACCTGGATGCTGAGCCTCTTTGATCAAAGTCAGGATAGCTTCCTCGGGTGGCATCCGGTCAGGGGCACCGATTCCCAGATTAATCACTTCGGCTCCTTGTCGGTTCATCAAATCAATCTCTTGTAATTTTTTTGAAAAATAGTATTCACTGACACTATTCGTTCTGTTTGCCGGTTTAATTATCATCGGTTACGATTTTTGATTTACAACTTATATACTTTCTAATCAACAATAACTTTTATATTCCCCCATCACTGTCAGTTCATCGACCAATGGTCTTACAGCATTCATCGCTTCCAGATAATGTCCGTAATCATCGAATTTCAGATCCACATAAAAAAAATACTGCCATTCCTTCCCCGGTATAGGCAAGGATTGTATTTTCGTCAGGTTAAGGTCATAAAAGGCAAATATGGAAAGTACCTGCGATAACCGACCTGTCTTATGAGGCAACGTAAAGCAAATCGAGGATTTATCGATATCTTTCTCTGATACGGTAATATGGTCGTCCAGGATCAGAAAACGGGTGAAATTTTGCTTATGAGTCTCTATACTAGCCTGAAGAATCTCCAAACCGAATAATTCTGCAGCCAATTCAGAAGCAATCGCACCGATCCGTCTTTGTCCGTTCCGCATTATATCGGCAGCACTTTTGGCTGTATCTTCCGATTCTACCAAACGGATATGTGGATATGATTTAAAAAATTCACGGGTCTGGGCTATAGCCATATAATGTGAATGCACTTCAGTAATCTCTTCTATAGTCTGCCCGGGCAAAGCCATCAGGTTTTGCTGAATCCGAAGGAATACCTCCCCTTTCACTTTGCGGGAATGTTTATGCAACAAAGAATAATTCGGTAATAATCCTCCTGCCACGGTATTCTCGATAGCCATGATAGCTCCCGAAGCTTTTCCCTGATCCAAAGCAACAAACAAATCTTCAAAACTAAGACATTCACACACACCGATCTCATTTCCATAAAACAACCGGGCAGCTTGCTCGTGAAAACATCCGTGTACTCCTTGAATTGCAATTTTCGTCATTTTCCGTCACTTTTAATTCGTATATCGGTCAATAAAAAACCCCGGACATTATGCCGGGGTTTATATTATTCCATTATTATTTTCAGGACAAAATACACAGCCTCCGGCTACTCTTCATAAAATAAAAGTAGAAGTAAAAATAAAACCAGCTGCTAAATCGAAAATACGTCGCCATCTTTGTCCAAATAAAAAAGCCCTGAGTGATCAGGGCTTACTTTAATCCTATTTTTTAATCATTACACGGAAGCCCTTTACTCTCTGCTAAAAAAGTAAAAATAAAAATAATATGCATTCCAAAATGATTTCATCGCTCTGTTTTTGTTTTGTGACGACAAATATACAAACAAATCTATTTCTTGCAAATGTATCCCATTTATTTTTCAGAGAATCTCTCTTTTTAGTACAAATACGATTCTCAATGTTTAGAATATAACATATAAAAGCCTCCCTCCGATATACTTACTGATGAGCTTTTTTTTCTAACTTTGTCCGTATAAATTTTAATCCTATATTCATGTCAGATCCTAAGACCTTATTCCTACTAGACGCCTATGCACTGATATACCGGTCGTATTATGCTTTTATCAATAATCCCCGGATTACCACCACAGGAATAAACACCTCCGCCACCTTTGGTTTTTGTAATTTTCTGATCGAATTATTAGAATTAGAAAAACCGACTCATATCGCAGTGATTTTCGATCCCGAAGGTCCCACTTTCCGGCACGAAATGTACACACCTTATAAAGCACAACGTCCCCCGATGCCGGAAGATCTGAGAAAATCCATTCCTTATATAAAAAAAATTATCGCAGGTCTGGGTATTTCTTGTCTGGATGCGCCGGGTTACGAAGCCGACGATTTTATCGGTACCCTGGCCAAAAGAGCGGAGAAAGAAGGTTATACCGTTTATATGATCACGCCGGATAAAGATTATGCCCAGCTGGTCAGTGAAAAAGTTTTTATGTATAAACCCGGACGTTCAGGAAATAAATCGGAAGTCTGGGGTATTCCCGAAGTATTGGATCACTTCGGGATCGAACGGGTGGATCAGGTCATCGATATTTTAGGACTGATGGGAGATACGGCGGACAATGTTCCGGGATGTTCCGGAATCGGCCCTAAAAGCGCTGCTACCCTGGTCTATAAATATGGAGATATCGACGGAATATATGCCCATATCGATGAACTCAAAGGCAAACAACGGCAGAATCTGCTCGATTGCCAGCCAACCGTCCATTTGTCACGTACCCTGGTCACTATTTGTACCGAAGTTCCTACCGATATCACTCCCGAAGATCTTGAGAAGAAACATATCGATGTAAAAATTCTGGATCCTATTTTCAAAGAACTGGAACTCTTTTCATTGGTAAAACGGGTATTGAATACAGATATAGAAGAAGATACCTCAGAGAAATTGTCGGACATCAAAGTCAGTTATACCGACCATTCCCAAGATCCGGCTTCTTTACTGCAAAAACTGGAAGAAGCAGATCTTTATGCTTTATATGTTGTTTTCAAAAACGGGACTCTGTATAATTCCTGGCCGACTCATCTGTGCTTCTCGACAAAACTTCACGAAGTAAGTTATATCAATCTGCCTAATGACAAAAACAAGGCATTGGAAATCATACTCCAATTCCAGGCCATTTTTGAAAACAAAAATAAAATTTTAATATCGGCCGATGTAAAAAACGATATCATTTGGTTGAAAAGAGCAGGTATCAAACTCAAAAATGATATTTTCGACATTAAAATAGCCCATTATGTACTCCATCCGGACATATCACACGACTTAGGCCGGGTTGCTTTGGAATACCTCAATTATAAACTCTCGGGAAGTAAAAAAGAAGATCAGCAACTCACGCTCCAGTTCGATGAAGAAGCAGGGACGGAAGATAACGATTTTGCAGAGAAAACCGATGTTATCTTCCAGCTTCATGAAAAACTCTGTGACGATCTGCAACAGACCGGCTTACTGGCACTTTATAACAACATCGAAATGCCACTGGTTTTTGTACTCGCCGACATGGAATACGAAGGAGTAAGCATCGATTGTAACGAACTTCAGTCCATTTCAAGCGAACTAAAAGAACGGATCGATATCATTGAAAAAGAAATCTATGAATTAGCTCATCAGGAATTCAACATCAGTTCCCCCAAGCAATTGGGTGAAGTACTCTTCGATAAACTGAAAATCGACAGTAATCACAAAAAGACAAAATCCGGTCAATACAGTACTTCAGAACAAGTGCTTGTAAAATTAGAAGACGAACATCCCATTATCAATAAAATACTGGATTACCGGGGATTAAAAAAACTTTTGACGACATATGCAGAAGCACTTCCCAGTTTTATCGACCCGGGGACAGGAAAAATACACACTCATTTCAATCAGGCAGAAGCGGCAACCGGTCGTTTAAGCAGCCTGAACCCGAATCTGCAAAATATCCCTATCCGCACAGAAGAAGGCCGGAAAATCCGTAAGGCTTTCGTTACCGGTAATGACGGCTATTTGTTTTTCTCAGCCGACTATTCCCAGGTCGAATTACGGTTGATGGCTCATTTAAGTCAGGATAAAGAATTGATTCATGCTTTCAATCACGGTATAGATGTACATACCGCTACAGCTTCAAAAATTTATCATGTCACCTTAGAGGAAGTAACTCCTGAAATGCGCCGCCGGGCTAAAACAGCTAATTTCGGTATCATATACGGTATATCTGCCTGGGGCTTGGCCGAAAGACTCCACATCAGCCGCAAAGAAGGCAAAGAATTGATCGACGGTTATTTCGATCTTTATCCAGGCGTGAAAAAATACATGGAAGAATCCGTCGAAAAAGCCAGAAAAAAAGAATTTGTCGAAACAATTATGGGCCGCAGACGTTATCTCCGGGACATAAACTCCCGGAATGCCGTAGTCAGAGGGATGGCGGAACGAAATGCCATCAATGCTCCGATACAGGGATCGGCTGCCGATATTATAAAAATGGCTATGATCTGTATCCAAAAACGCATTCAGGAAGAAGGATTGATGTCCAGAATGATCATTCAAGTTCATGACGAACTCAATTTCAAATGCCATAAATCCGAACAATATCTCCTGAAAAGCCTGGTGACGAATTGTATGGAGCATGTAATAAAACTCTCTGTGCCTCTAACGGTTAGTACAGGATTCGGAAACAATTGGTATGAAGCACATTGACCTGTAAAAAAACTTGTTTCAATTTAATAAATGTAAATTAATCCCGATTTTTTTATATTATTGCAATAAATTTCAATCAAACCAATATGCGAGTATTTATTAAAAATAGAATCCCGTTCTATTTTATATTTTTCATATATACTCCGGCTAGCTTCGCTCAGGATTATTCCTTTTCTCAATTTTGGGAGAATCGGATTTATTATAATCCTTCCTTCGTTGGTTTGAATGAAGGTGAATTCAACGGACAATTGACCTATCGGAAACTCTGGCCCAAATTTCCGGGTAATTTTTCAACGATTTTTTTTTCCGCCGATTTAAAAACATACAATAATTATGGATTCGGATTATCCGTTATTTCAAGTGATGAAGGGGGTGGTTTTATAAAATCGAACAGTATCGGACTATCCTACTCCTGGAGAGGGTATTTCAACAAAGAAAAAAATATCTACTTTCAATTAGGAGTGAAAGGTTCTTATTATGACGAAAGGCTGAATCCGAACAAATACATTTATTCCGGGAATCTTCATGAAATATACGGTAACATTCTACCGTTACCGGCTTTGGACATTGTCAATGAAAAACAAAATTATTGGGATTTCAGTACAGGTTTTATGATCTATGTTCCCTGGGAACGTCATTACCGTGAATTTATGCATAATTTCATCGGATTTTCCGTCAATCATTTCACCCGCCCTAAAGACAATTTTATCGAAGAAAATGCCCGGATTCCGATCAAACTGAGTTTACAATGGAATAGTTTTATCAGAACCTCCCTTTATAGCCTCGACAAAAAAAGTAGTTTATATGTTTGTCCGGGATTATTATATGAAAACCGAGGAGATCGATTATTATCTTCCTCCTCATTCGATAACTTTATCGTCGGTTCGGATATCACCACCGATCCCTTATTCGGTGGAGTATGGTATAGTTCTCAGCTCCTGAACAGCGATAAAGAAAATTATAAAGCGATCATTTTCAAACTTGGACTCAAGTTGAATTCTGCCAATAAAAAATTTGAATATCGTCTGGCTTATTCCTACGATATGTCTCTTGGAAATTTAGTAAAATCAACAGAAGGATCCCATGAAATCAGTTTCAACATCACCTACAGATTCAATGCCAAATACCGATATAACATATTTTCATTCTGAACAAGATAGCCTGTCTATTCTACCATTACATCAAACTGAAACAGACACATTTGAAATCTATATGCCTGCTGGTCGATTTTTACCTTCGACACAGTTGGAACACAATAAAGATCTGTTCGGAAACGTACTATTCACAGTCGGTTTCCTGATTATTTTTGCATTTGTAAGATTAAGAGGTAAAGATCTGTTTTACAATCTATTGAATACATTATTGAAAAGGAAGAAAGCTGAAATTATTTTGAATGAAGGAATATCTTCCAATCTGATCTGTTATATTCTATCCTTATGTTTGTCCTTCTCCATCATTTCTATCGGTATCGTCTATATCATCGAAGGAAGTTTTATCAATTTATTTACATTATATCTTTTCATCGGCTTATTTCTTTATCATTTTCTTCTTCTCTTGATTGTCCGGTTATTCGGATGGACTTTTAACGCTAAAAATATGGCCGACGAAGTCATCGTAAATTTATGGACTTACAATATTTTGTCAGGACTTTTGATTTCACCTTTTGTAATTGCAATCTTTTTCGTGAAATCTTTTGCTGTTATTCCTCTATTAAAGATAGTTATATTCGGTGCAATTTTACTTATGATTGTTAAAATTATAAGATGGATTGAAATATTAATCACGCATAGGGTTTCAATTTTGTATATGATTTTGTACCTTTGTGCCCTCGAAATCATGCCACTTCTTGTGCTTTACAAGATGGTAGAATAACATCAGGGTATTAATTTAAAACTTTACTGCTTTGAAGATAAAAAAGATACTCGTATCGCAACCGCAACCAACTACAGAAAAATCTCCCTATTCTGAACTAGCGGAAAAATACGGTTTAAAACTGGAATTTCGTCCTTTTATTAAGGTTGAAGGAGTTACAGCTAAAGAATTCAGACAGGAACGGATCAATATTCTTGATCACACTGCTATTATTTTTACCAGCCGTACAGCTATAGATCACTTTTTCAGAATCTGCGGAGAGTTAAGAATAACGGTACCGGACACGATGAAATATTTTTGTATTTCGGAAGCAACGGCTTTTTATTTACAAAAATACATCGTCTACCGTAAAAGAAAAATTTTCTATGGGGATAAGAAAGTGGATGATATGACTAAAATTTTACTGAAACATAAAACAGAAAATTTTCTTGTACCTCTTTCCGATATCCACAAAGAAAATATTCCCGGATTACTGGATCAGTTGAATCTGAAATACACGAAAGCTATTCTTTATAAAACGGTTTCCAGCGATCTGAGCGATATCAAAAATTTGAAAGAATACGATATCATAGCTTTTTATACCCCATCCGGTATAAAATCTTTATTCCAGAATTTCCCGGACTTCGTTCAGGATACCACAGTTATAGCAGCTTTCGGACCTGCAACTGCAGTTGCAGTCGAAGAAGCAGGATTACGGCTGGATATAAAAGCTCCGACACCCCAATGTCCTTCCATGACAATGGCTATCGAAGAGTTTATAAAGCGTTATAACAAAGAAAACAAAACAAAATAATTCAAAAATGAAGCTAATCACAAAAAGTTTGACTTTTTGTGATTAGCTTCCCTATAAGTTACCAACCTGCATTTATGTACTCACTCAGCAAAGCCGAACGTCTATGTAGTAAAATTCTTTTCGAAGAACTATTGACTTCTGAGATCAGCTTTGTAAAATACCCGTTCCGGGTCGTACTCAAAGATTCGTCTATACCCGGAGAATATCCTGCCAGGATAGCGATCAGCGTGAGTAAAAAGAAATTTAAAAGGGCTGTTAAACGTAACCGGGTAAAACGGCTGACCCGTGAAGCTTACCGTTTAAACAAACCCGAATTCTATCAGCATATAATCCCCGGACATACAGTAGATATTCTATTTATCTACCTCGATCAGAATCTTCCGGTTTTTTCTAAAACCGAAAAGGCCATAAAAAGTGTACTGAAGAAGATTCCATCTTTACTATCCTCTGTTTCCTGATCCCGGTAAAACGATCGTATGACACTTATTAAATGCATAATCAGTCACTTATTACTTTTACCGATTCGGTTTTATCAATACTGTATCTCCCCTTTAAAGCCACCCACCTGCCGTTTTGTACCCACTTGTTCCCAGTATGCGATCGAAGCTATCCGAAAACACGGACCTTTTAAGGGATTATGGCTGGCTATAAAAAGACTACTCCGCTGTCATCCCTGGGGAGGCAGCGGCTATGATCCTGTGCCTTAAAAAATAACAATCCATCTTAAGGATTTGCTAATTTTCAATTTACCATTTTCAATTATCAATTATATATCGTATTTTCGTTAATTAAAAATCAGGTGTTGTATCACAAACAAAAATTTAAAATATAAATGAAAACAAAAAGAATTCTACTTGTTGGCATAGCATTCATCTCGATCACTCTCGGATTGACCGCACTGAGAAACGATGATAAAAGCTTTGAAATCAGTAAGCAGCTGAATATTTATGCCACTCTGTTCAGAGACGTAAATATGTTTTATGTCGATGAAGTCAATCCCGGTGACCTGGTCACTACAGGAATAAAAGCCATGTTAAAATCTTTGGATCCATATACTGTTTATTATCCGGAATCCGAAATGGAAGATGTAAAACTGATGACTACCGGAGAATATGCCGGTATCGGTTCCGTCATCAGTAAAAAAGGAGATCAGGTCATTATCCGGGAGCCTTATAAAGATTCTCCTGCAGATAAAGCCGGATTACTTCCCGGAGATATCATCCTGGCTATCGACGGAATTTCGGTGAAAGGTAAAAATACGGAAGAGGTAAGTACTTTATTAAAAGGACAACCGGGAAAAGAAATCACCATAAAAGTTCAGCGTGAATTTGAGACTAAACCACTAGAAAAGAAAGCTATACGAGAAAAAATCCAACTACCGAGCGTCCCTTATTCCGGTATGGTTAACGATACGACCGGATATATCTATCTAACCAGTTTTACCGATAAATCTGCTGCAGATGTCCGTTCGGCAATTATCTCACTAAAGAACAAAGGAGCCTCTTCTTTAATTCTGGACCTAAGAGGAAATTCAGGAGGTCTTCTGGATCAAGCCGTTGAAATAGTGAATTTCTTCGTTCCGAAAAATTCCAAAATAGTCGACACCAAAGGGAAAGTAAAACAATGGGATAAAGAATATACAGCCAAAAATAATCCCATCGTACCCGATATGCCTTTAGTAGTATTGATCGACCGGGGTTCAGCATCGGCCTCTGAAATCGTATCGGGTGCTCTTCAGGATCTCGATAGAGCTGTTCTAATAGGCGAACGTTCCTACGGAAAGGGATTGGTTCAAACAGTCCGCGATCTGGCCTACAATACGAAATTAAAAGTTACCACCGCAAAATATTATATTCCTAGCGGAAGATGTATTCAGGCCTTGGATTATTCCCACCGGAACCCTGACGGAAGTGTCGGAAAAGTGCCCGATTCTTTGATTTCAGAATTTAAAACCCAATCCGGAAGAAAAGTGTATGACGGTGGCGGAATCAGTCCGGATATTAAAATTACTCCGGAAGATTATGCAAGAATCACTCAAGAACTTGTTTTACAAGATCTAACATTTGATTTTATCAATAGTTATGCCCTTCGGCACCCCAATATTGCCCCTATCAATGAATTTAAAATTACAGATGAAATATACAACGAATTCAAAACCTATCTGAAAGAAAAGAAATTCAGTTATGAAACCGAATCACAACAGATATTGAATAAATTGATCGAAGCAGCCAAAGCCGAAAAGTATTATGACACCGCCAAAGAACAAATTGCCGCTTTGGAAAATGATTTCACCCATTCTATCGACCGCGATATGGACCTCTTTAAAGATGAGATCACTTCGTTTTTAACAGAACAATTCATTCAACGTTACTATTATCTGCAAGGGGTAATAGAATATAAAGTCCAGCATGATCAAGAAGTAGCTAAAGCGGTTGAAGTATTAAACGATAAAGAAGTATATCGAAATACCCTGAAACCTGTCAAATAACTAAATAAAAGGCTGTTTATAGAAAATTTTTCTATTTTTTGTGACTGCCTTAAAGACCGATTGGCGAATCTAAAGTTTACAACTTATATTTACGATCGGAACTACAGATTCGCCAATCAGTATTAAAACAATACATATTAAGCTTTAAAGCAGCTGATTTACCTCGGCACTCTTTCGGATAAACTCTTATTATTCGGTTTCTTGATGAAAATACTCATGAATAAGTTGTGCTTTCTTCTTCCCGATCACCTTAGCCAGTTCTTCAATAGACTTTTGTTTGATATTACTAACTGACTTAAACTCATGCAATAATATAGTTTCAGTTGCTTCTCCGATACCCTTAATATCACCTAATATACTGTTAATCTGTGATTTTTCTCTCAATTTACGATGAAATGTAATACCAAATCGATGGGCTTCGTCCCGGATATGCATCAACGTTTTTAAAGCCATCGAATTTTTAGCCAACAGATAAGGATCCTTATCTTCAGGAAAATAAATTTCTTCCATTTGTTTTGCCAATCCTAAAATCGGTACTTTCCCATATAGATCTAATTTTTTCAAACTATTTACAGCCGAATGTAACTGTCCTTTTCCTCCATCGATCACGATCAGATCCGGTAATTCCAGACCTTCATCCAATACTCTTTTATATCTCCGGAAAATAATTTCTTCCATAGAAGCAAAATCGTCCGCCCCGACGACTGTTTTCACGTGGAACTTTCGATATTCTTTTTTAGCCGGTTTACCATCGATAAAAACTACACAGGAAGCCACTGGATTAGTCCCTTGAATATTCGAATTATCGAAACACTCCATACGATGTGGTAATGTAGGCAGTTTTAGTTCTAACTTAATGGTTTTCAATATATTAAAACTCGAATCTTCTTTCTTTAGATTCCTCTGCCGTTCTCTATCCAATCTAAAATAGGATACATTTCTTTCGGACAAATCCAATAATTGTTTCTTGTCACCTCGTTGAGGTATCACATATTGCACTCCTTCCAATTGAACATCCGGATAAAAAGGAACAATAATTTCTTTCGAATTACTATTCACCAATTGGCGGATCTCATAGATAGCGAAAGCAAGCAAAGCTTCCTTATCTTCTTCGATCTTCTTTTCTAATTCAACTGTATGTACTTGTATAACAGCACCATGAACAATTCTCAAAAAATTAACATAAGCATATTTCTCATCTTCCAAATAAGAAAAAACATCTGTATCGTGAATCGTAGTACGGACAATAGTCGATTTAGATTGATAATTTTTAATGGCTTCAAGTGCTTCTTTCATTCGATTGGCCTCCTCAAAATGCAGTGATTCCGCATACGAATTCATCTTCCTGGTCATAACCTGAATGACAGAAGACAAATTACCTTTCAAAATATTCCTCACCTGGCTGATAAATTCATCGTATTCTTCTTCCTGTATTTTACCAATACAAGGCCCGAGACAATTACCGATATGATATTCCAAACAAACTTTAAAACGGTTGTTATAGACAGCCTTCGTATTTAATGCAAGCTTACAAGTCCGTAATTTGAATAAAGATTTAATTAAAGAAATCAGTACATGGGCAAATTTTCCCGAAGTATAAGGACCGAAATATTCCGATCCGTCGTGTACAAAACGGCGGGTAAGAAACACCCGGGGATAAGGTTCTTTCTTAATACAAATCCAGGGATAAGATTTATCGTCTTTCAATAAAATATTATAACGCGGCTTATATTTTTTGATCAGATTATTTTCTAAAAGTAATGCATCTTGCTCACTATTTACAACAATATACCGTAAATCCGTGATTTTATTGACCAAAATCCGGGTTTTATTTGACTGATTACTTTGATTTAAATAAGATAATACCCTATTTTTTAAATTTTTAGCCTTTCCAATATATATAATTACTCCAGAAGAATCGAAATATTGATATACTCCAGGTGAAGAAGGTAATTCACTAATCTTTTTTTTCAAATGGTCATCATATAAAGCCATAACAAATTCAATCTGCTAAAAACTTAAATTTACTATATTCGAACAATCCTCTTTCACCTATTTTCAATTCAGGTATCACAATCAGAGCCATAAAAGAAAGAGTCATAAAAGGTGAATCGAGTATACACCCATTATGATGCAAAATTTGAATTAATTTATTCCAAATCATAGCTACCTTTTCACCATTTTCATCAGTCATAATACCGGCAATAGGTAAAGATAAAATGTCAACTTCTCCCTCAGATGCCACTGAAAGTCCTCCTTTTGCTGAAATAATAGAATTAAGAGCAATCAATAAATCCTGATCATTACATCCTACTGCAATGATATTATGGGAATCATGCGATATACTACTTGCAAAAGCACCTTTTTTCAGACCTATTCCATGTATAAAAGCAATCTGAGGAGGTTTATTCTCATAACGATTCAGATAAATAATCTTGAGTATATCTCTATCCAAATCAGATTCAAAATTATCGAATGAATCATGATTTGAAAAAATTACTTTATCTGTAATTAATTCCCCATCATACACCTTGATAGAAACGATATCGGATGTTATGGGTTTTCTCAAATCGGAAAGCTGGAGTAATTTCCGATTGAATTGATTCAAATTCGAAAAATCAGAAACTTCAGCTTTAATATCCGGCATAGACCAAGAACTAGAATATTTAAGTCCACCCTGTATGTAAACTTCCGATACTGAAAATGATTTTAAGTCTTCAAATATACAAAAATCAGCAGGATCTCCTATCCGAAGTGTACCTACCGGTAAGTGATAATGTTGTATAGGATGAAGAGAAGCTATTCTCAAAACCTGAAATAAATCGAAACCATCAGCAATAGCTCTTCGAACTATCTTATCGATGTGCCCGCAATGAATCAAATCTCCGGGATGAGAATCATCTGTACAAAACATCAAAGAATAAGGATGACTATTTATCAAGGATTTTAAAGCCTCGTAATTTTTAGCTGCACTTCCTTCCCGAATTAGAATTTTCATTCCTAAAGAAATTTTTTCCAAAGCTTCGGATAAAGATACAGATTCATGATCAGTAGAAATGCCTGCACTTACATATTGTTTCAAAACTTCCCCTATTATCCCCGGAGCATGCCCATCGATCGGTATATTATATTTTTCAGCTAATTTCAATTTACGCCATACTTCAGCATCTTTTTGTAATACTCCGGATATATTCATCATTTCCGATAGAGAAACAAACGAATAGTTTTGTAATAATTCCTCGATATGATCAGAATTTATTTCAGCTCCTGAATAATCAAAAGAAGTAGCGGGAACACAAGAAGGCACTGAAAAGAAAATTTTGATGGGTGCTTTCCAACTATTTTCTATCATAAACCGAATACCTTCTATTCCTAAAACATTGGCTATTTCATGAGGATCATTAATAACGGCTACTGTCCCTTTCGAAATAGCCAGTTTTGAAAATTCTTCAGGCACCAGCATCGAACTTTCAATATGTACATGAGCATCTATAAAACCAGGCGCTATGAAATTTTGATAAGAATTGGAATTTTCTAAAATATCGGTAATTATTCCATGGTCTATACAAATTGTTCCGGGAAAAATCCGGTTATTATAGATATCAATAATATTACCTTCAATTTTTTTCATCGGTTCAAAAATTCTTTTATAAAAATATTTTATAAAACACATATTTCACCCTTCGCACCTTTTTTATGTTCCACGTGAAACATTCGCCTCTTTACCGTCCCATCAATATCAAAAGAACATTAATATCAGCTGGCGACACACCACTTATACGAGAAGCCTGACCTATTGTTCTAGGTTGAATCTTTGACAATTTTTGACGAGCTTCAATAGACAAATTCGTGAGTTCTTCGTAATTAAATTTTCCAGCAATGACTAGATTCTCTAAACGGGATAATTTATCGGCTAACATTCGTTCCCGCTCGATATATCCCGAATATTTTATAGAAATTTCAGCAGCTTCAATGATTTCATCACGCAAAACAAATTCCCCGATAAAATTATTCAACGAAGGTAAAACATCGATCAAAGCCAATAATCCCACTTGAGGACGACTAAGAATATCCACCAACTTCATTCCTTGTCGGATAGGTGCTGTATTCAATGAAAGTAGAAAAGAATTGATTTCATCAGGTTTAACACTAAAATTCTTAATAAAATCAATTAACAAATCTCTCTTCTCTATTTTATCCAAATATATCTTATGTCTATTATTAGTAACTAAACCAATCTGAAATCCCTTAGGTGTCAAACGCATATCCGCATCATCTTGTCTCAATAAAATACGATATTCTGCCCGGGAAGTAAACATACGATAAGGTTCATCCACTCCTTTCGTCACTAAATCGTCTATGAGTACCCCAATATATGCTTCATCCCGATTCAATACAAATTCAACTGAAGAATGTAAAGATAAATGGGCATTGATCCCGGCCATCAATCCTTGTGCTGCTGCTTCCTCATAACCTGTCGTTCCATTGATCTGACCGGCAAAATAAAGTCCTTGAATCAATTTAGTCTCTAAAGTATGATAAAGCTGTGTAGGAGGAAAATAATCATATTCTATCGCATAACCCGGCCGGAAAATTCTTACATTCTCGAAACCTTCAATCAAACGCAAACCGGTCAATTGTACATCCCAGGGCAATGAAGAAGAAAAACCGTTTAAATAAAACTCTGTAGTAGTTTCTCCCTCCGGTTCCAAAAATAAATGATGACTGGTCCTATCGGCAAAAGTATTCAATTTAGTCTCTATGCTGGGACAATAACGAGGACCAACGCTCTGTATAGTGCCGTTGAATAAAGGACTATCGGTAAACCCCTGCCTCAAAGCATGATGTACAGCTTCGTTAGTATAAGCCATATAACAAGGCCTTTGGATCAGAGTATTCCTATAATCATAATGCAAATAAGAAAAACAATGAAAATCATTATCCCCGCCTTGTTCGGTCAATTTAGAAAAATCGATACTTTTTCCGTCTATACGGACAGGAGTACCGGTCTTCATCCGCCCCGTTTCGAATCCCAAGCTACACAATTGAGCTGTTAAACCGTGAGAAGCCGGCTCGGAAATACGGCCTCCTTCGAAACTTACCCGACCTATATGCATTAGGCCGTTTAAAAAAGTTCCGTTGGTTAAAATCACCCGTTTCGCATTAAAAACGACCCCCAAGGCTGTCTTAACCCCGTAAACCTGCCCATCTTTCACTACCAACTCTACTACATCATCCTGCCACATATCCAAACCATCCGTATGCTCGAGCTGATACCTCCAATTAGCAGAAAATTTCATCCGGTCGCATTGTGAACGAGGACTCCACATAGCAGGACCTTTCGAACGATTCAGCATTCTGAATTGAATCGAGCTCTGATCAGTCACTATACCGGTCAAACCTCCCAAAGCATCTATTTCTCTCACTATCTGACCTTTAGCAATACCTCCTATCGCTGGATTACAAGACATCTGAGCTATCTTATTCATATCCAGGGTGATCAATAAGGTATGAGATCCTAAATGAGCTGCTGCACAGGCAGCTTCACAACCCGCATGTCCGGCGCCGACAACAATTACATCATAATCCGGTAAAAGATTTGCCATTTTAAAGCGTTTTAAGAAGATCTAAGCAAATATTTTCATTTTTACGCATTTCCTTACTATCGACATCCGTTTTATCTTTAAATCCGATTAAATGAAGAACTGAATGACAAATCACCCTACAGAACTCATTTTCAAAAAAAGTAGAAAACATTTCGGAATTCGATTTCACTGTATCCAAACTAATGAATACATCGCCCGAAAGTACATCTCCTTCGCAATAGTCGAAAGTAATAACATCAGTATAATAATCGTGTTTCAAATATTGACGATTTACAGCAAGTATATAATCATCGTCACAAAAAATAAAATTGATAGCACCTACCGATTTATTATAATGTCCGGCAATCACCTCGATCCATTTACATATCAGCTTATCAGAAAAAAAAGAAGGATAGTCTGCTTTTCCTTCTCTATAAAACAAAATTTCTTTCATTGAAATAGCTTAAAAACGTTATTATAACCCAGGAAATCTTTCCCACAAAATAAAAACGCTGACACACACATTCACTACAAATTAAAAACCAAAGTCACCGTAGAACCTCCGTTTTCAAATATTAACTCATCGGACAAAGTTTTCATCAGATATAGCCCACGACCGGTTATTTTATTGATATTATCCGGTAAAGTCGGATCCGGTATAACTTCATAATCGAACCCCTCTCCTTCATCACTGACTGTCACCTTAAATTGTTTATCTGTTTTCTCAGCTACTAAACTCACCATTTTATCCGGTTGGCGTTTATTTCCGGATAAAATAGCATTATTAACCGCTTCGATAACCGATAAGCTGATCTTACCATACAATACAGACGGTAAAGCAAAATAATCAGTAAAAGTTTCTACAAAATTCTCAACTTTGACAATATTACTGATTTCTGACGAAATTGAAATTGATAATTTATTCATTCCCAAGCTTTATATAGTAATGGTTGTACATTGATTTAAAATAAGTATTTAACTTCAAATCAGACTTTTGAATATCCGTTTTAATGAAAGCCGATTTCTTTTGAAATTCAAACATCTGCTCAGGCCGATGAAACCGAGTCTGAGTGGCCGATTCAGATTTACGTTTATCTTCAAAATCCTCTTTCTCTTTTGATGCTTTTTCTGACATTAATAATTTATTATAAATTAAGTTATTCCGATTAATTAATTGACCGGAAACCGAATAATTAGCCATATCTCTAATATTTTGATCGATCAATTGGTTGATCTCATTCAATAATTGTTTTTCTCTGCTTGACATCGAACCAGCTTCTGAAATAAATTCATTCAAACTCTTTCTGAAGAGTTCGTTCTCTCTGATCATATTACTGATTCTTTGATGTAAAGGTTTACCTTTTTCACCATTTTTCATTTGAGAAACTAAATCTTCCAATTGCTTCTTCAGATTACGTTGAAATTGCTTCATTTTAGGATATCCACTATCACCTGATGAATTTCTTTGTCTTTTTTTATCGGAATTTTTTTCTCCTCGTCGTTTACCGGATCGATTTACTTCTTCCTTAGCTTTTTGTAATGCATCGGTCAAAGATAAAGCAATATCATTCAAATAATTAATAATATAATGCTGCTCCCTTAATAAATCGCTGCGTCTATTGTCCTGAATGTAACCCGGTAATAATCCGAATTTTACTTCAAGATCATAAAACTTTCGGTCCAAAAGAGAAGCTAGCATCAAATTCGACTTAGCCAAGACAGATAAACTATCTTTTATTATCTTATATTCCTGTCTTTTTAAATCCTGAATACGGCCTAACTCATTATATTTCAAACTTTGAGCTTGTACATCAGAAAATTGCTGTAACAATTCTTCCTGTGATAGCGAAATTATTAAAATATTTTGAATTATCAATTCAATATCATTCTGAGGCAAGGATTTATTAACAAAATTTCGTTCTTGTTGTTGTTTCATTCTTTTTGAAAGTTCGAAAAGATCATCTTCAATCTCTTCTGACAACTTTTTATCTTTCTTATTCCCGGATATATTTTGCCTTTGTTGCTGCATTTTCCAAGACAATCGATCGAAATCGGTCTTAAAATCTTTCAAATCGAAAGGTTCTGACAAGGTTGAATTCTCTGTAATCAACTCTTCATAATTATTTTCTATCGCTCTCAAATCATTCAATATGCTTTTGTTCCGGGAATAAGCAGAATCCCGATCGAACGATTTGTTTTCCAGTAAACGCTCTAAACGGGCCTGATCCGATTTCAATCGATCGATTTGTTTAGAAATCAAATCATGCCTCTCTTCGATTTGAAACCGTTTCAACAATTCAATATTCCGATCCAATTCTTCACTGACCTGATCGAAAGTAAATTCCATTCTTTCGTCCAAATTTTTAAATTTATCTTTCGAAAATTCTTCGGAAAGCTTTGAAAATTCATCCAACAACTGTTTTATTTCACTATCCATCAAACGGTCCAGTAAATCCTGAATCTTCTTTTGCTTATCGATCAATAAACTGTCCTGAACAGTAAAACTTCGATTCAAATCCGATTTCTTCTGATTATTTTCTTTTACAGCTTCCAATAATCGATCCAACTGCTCTTTTTTCCGGACAACCTCCTTCGACAACTGTTGCTTTTCCCAATCATCAGTCGTATTATCCAATAATTTTTCCCGTAAATCCTGGATACCGGTAACAATTTCACCTGCTATTTTCTCAGCTTTCTTCAGATCATTGTTGACCGATTGACTAACTTCCCGGTTATAATCAAAAATAGTATTCAAATCAGGAATCCGGTAAATCAGCCGGGAAGAACGGGTACTCTTCGGACCGGAGAGATTATCGTTATCAAAAACCTCAAAATAATAATTTATTTCCGTTTTATCGGTACCGGCAAATTCAGCAAAATCAAAACTAAAATAAAATTCCTGTGTATTCAAATTCTTCATAAAAGATACCGGTACAACGACAGTCCTGTCTGTTCCCAGGGAATAATTGAAGCATAGATCTGAAAATCCATAATCATCGGTAATCACCCCATAAAAATAATGAAGAGAATTTTTCAAAGAATCCTGAATCTCCGTAATTTGAATTCCAGGGTATAAATCAGAAATGCATATAATATTGAAATTCAACAATTGACGATGAGAAAAATAAGCATTACTACCGGACAATATATATTCTCCCGAAGCTTTTATCTGTCTGGAAAAATCGGTCTTAGATACCGACTTCAAAGGAATAGAAATACTTTGTTCTTTATCTTCAAAAAATAAAGAATCCAAATTAGAATAGGTCAATTCAAATTGTAAAACCGAACCGTACAACACTTGCAAATCGACTGTATTGGTTAAAATTTCGGGCTCCTTTCCTATATAAGCAGGAGGAATAGCTACCACTCGATAACCGTCGATAGAAGGAGTCGGCAACACCCTCAAAAGATAAGAATCGCTAGTTTGATCCTGCGTTTTAAAATAAAATTTCAAATCATTATTAACCAGTTCGAAATCATACGTAAAAATTGAATCAACGGAAGTCATTAAAAATTCTCCTCCGCCATAACAAATAAAAACAGGTTTTACAGTTGCATCGGGAATGGAAAGACTCAATTGCACCTGAAAGGTCTTACCATATTCTACTTCCAAACTTCGATTTAAAATGTGAAAACCTACCTCATTCGAAGGGCCCGAAACCTGTCTGTAATCTTTTAAATCCGAATAATAATCATACCATTCAAAACCGGTAAAGAAAAAAAGAACAAAAAGAAAAACAACAATAACCGATAATTTAAGATACAATATTCTGGGAAAAGACAAAAAAGAACGGGATGCGGTCAGCTGTCGATATTTTTGATTAAAAGCCGCTTGTTTTAACACTGTTTGTCCGATAACCAATTTATCCCGAAAAGCCAGATTATACACAGATATAAAAATATCGTCGACCTGACGGGGTATAACAGACGAGATTTGTTTTATAAGAATATCCCTGGATAATCGAAAAGACAAGAAAAACCGAATGAACGGTAAAAGGATAAAAAAGAAAAACTCTACTCCTAAGAGTAAAAATAAAATCAGATAAAGAACATATTTAAAATCGGGTAAAAGTCTGAAAAAAGAAAGAAGTCCGGCATAGAAGAATAAAAAAAGTAAAAAAGTAAAAAGCACAACCGCTACACCCTTCAACAGATCAAATCCTAATAACTCTAATCTGAAACAGGACAATTTCCTTCTAAAATGATTCTTCAGATTCTCATACACAGATTCCATCACAATTATTTAGCTAACCAAAGCTCCGGATTCAATTTCTCTGTATCCTTAAAAACTTCAAAATTCAAAACACTCCCTTTTTCTTCGTCATGAGCAACTTTTCCGATCACCTGCTTCGTTTTAACAACATCTCCTTGATTTACTTTTACCTCCTGCAAATTAATATAGACAGTAAAATAACTTCCATGACGTATAATAACTACATAACTGTCGATATCATTCATATACATAGCCACACTAACCACTCCTTGAAAAACGGAACGCACTTCAGCATTTTTTGAAGTTGTAATTCCAATCCCCCGACTGGCTACTTCAACCAATTTATGTATCGAATGATTAAATACACCGAATTTCTCAGAAATGAATCCTTCAGTCACCGGCCAGGGTAACTTTCCCTTATTTTTAGCAAAATCGTTCGATACCAATTGTTCTTCAGGAGTCAGTTTATAAGTCGAAGTAGTGCTACCGGATTTCTTGATTTGACTGGCTATCAATTTATCCAACTGTTTAGCCAACCTCTGACGTTTTTGCATTTCGGCTTGCAATTTTTTCCGAAAATCTTTCTCTTTTTTCTGAATCTGAGCAATATATTGATTTTCTTTCAATTGTTCGGATTCTAATTCTTTACTCTGTACACCGATTTCATTCAAAGCAGTATTCTTTTGTGCAAACAAATCCTTCAATTCTTTGTTTTTAACATCCAAAGAATCGTTTACCGCCTGAATCATATGTAATTGACGTTTAGAATATTCCTGAATCTGTTGAAAGTATTTAAACCGATTATAAGCCTGATTAAAATCTGCTGAAGAAAAAATAAACATCAATTTATCTGTTTTATTCCGTTTTTTCCAGCTACCATACACCAATTTCGCATAAAGATCGAGCATCGACTTCTTGTTCTCTTCCAGTTCTTTAATACGCTGCTCATTGGCAGAAATATTATTCTGAATAAGTCCTACTTCCTGATTTAAAGAACTTAATAGTTTTTTACTCTGTTGAATCTTCTGCCTTAAAATATTCAATTTCTGAGTAGAAACAGACTTGTTCTTTTCGGCTTCCTTCAACAATGAATTTAAATAAGCGATCTCCTTTTCAGTCTTAGCTTTTTGTTTTTTAATATCACTGATCGATTGAGCTGAGACATTTATCTCAAGCGAAAAAAACAAAACTAACAATATACCTAAAAACTTGTAGATCATGAATTATTCTATTCTTTTAAATTTAGGAGAAATTTTAAAATTCGGTTCCAAAGGTACGTCGAAATCTATTTTCAAAAATTTTAATTCCAGACTGGTTTTATTATTTCCAACCGCTAATTGGAAGACAATCTTTTCCGGAAAATTCTTTTCCGAAAACTGTTTAAATGCTCCATAATTCACACTCACAGACATATCTTCATCCAGATCTTCTACAGATACTTTTACAGGCCGGAAATACTCAGGATCTATTAAAATCCGCTGCAAAACCAGCATAAAATCTTTATTCTTTCGTTTTTTCTTATAGAATTTTTTGATCTTACGGCTAATTGCCCTTTCTTCTACAGTAGAAAGTTCATATCCCAATTCTGTCTTATCCAATTTATATTTCTTTTCCTTACCTAAACCTGCACAATCCTGAAAATCAAAAAAAGCATTCGTGATGATCTTCTCGACACAATCGAAACTTACCCGGACATCGAACTTATCATAAAAATAATCATAATCGGCTACAAAGAAGTTCTTATGATAAGTGTCTACAAATTTGATACTGTCTTTAGTCAATAAAATACGCGCTACTTCGATTCCTAATGGTGCTGTAACATTAGCCTGAATAAAACTATCCCGCTTAATTTTCAGAGAAGCCTTTAAACTATTGGATCCTTTCCCGTCTTTATAAGAAATATCCATCTTTTTAGCAAACAAAGTAGAATATTCCAATTCATTATTTTCGATATTTTTCAATAGCCGGCCTTCCGTTATAGAAGGAATATTCTTTTTTACCGCTATCTGTTTAGCAGAACGGCAAGACACTATTGAAACAACTACGATTATCAACAAAAATATATGTCCACCCAGTCTCATTTCATTCAATTCATCGTCTTTTAATCGGATAATTTACCGGATTGTATCTTATCATTCAATTCTTCCGAAACCCCACCTCCCATTTCAGCTGCTTTTTTCCACATCTTCAAAGCTTCCTGGTGTTCTCCACTCCGATACAGGATATCACCATAATGTTCATAAAGCACACCGGAAGGATCCTTATCCTTTTCTATAGCTAATTTAATATAATACCTGGCTTGAGAATATTCTCCCCGTTTATACAACACCCAGGCATAAGTATCCAGGTAAGTTGCATTATCGGACTCCATAGCGACAGCCTGTGAACTCATTTTTTCCGCTAAAGCCAGTCTTTCATTCCGCAAAGAGAGATAATAAGCATAATTATTCAATACCAATATATCGTTCGGATTAATTTTTAATACTTCGTCGAACATCTTGAATGCCCTCTCCACGCTATCCAAATTGTAATAACAATCAGCTAAATAAGAATAAAACTGGGATCTTAATTCGGGCTTATCGTCTGTCAACTCAACGCCTTTTTCGAACAAAGGCAAAGCTTCGGCGAATTGTTTTTGCATCATCAAAGCGATTCCCGATAAAGCATAGGGTAAAGGTTGTTCCGGAAAATACTTTATAGCTTCTATTCCATGCCGATACATACAAGTGGTATCTCCCATCTCGTTACACATCAGCAGCAATTCTTCCCAAATCAAATAATTATTTTTGTCCTTCGAAAGAATATACTCCAATTCATTCCGTGCTTCAGCCAATTTATGATCTTTTTTCAGAAAATCCGAATGTAAAGCCCTTACCGACAAATCGTCGCTATATTTTTGCATCAATAGATTCATATAATTATCCAACTGACTATCGCTTGTCAATGTCGTATCAGGATTCAGAATCAACTTCAGAATATATTGTATTTTATATCCATTCTCGATTTTATCACTGACTAAAGCTTCTTTCGTATGTCTATCGGCTTCTTTCAATTCTTTCTTACTCCGATAATAATCAGCCAAATAGAAATGAACAAAACCGTTATCAGGCTCGGCCTTCAATATACGATCCAGAATTTGTAATCCTTTTTTATCCTGATTATAATTGAAATAAAGTTCGGCTAATAAACTAAGGTATTCGCTCTTATCCGGGAACTTCCGAATCAACTTTAATAATTCGTTGGATGCTTTCTTAACATCATCGAGTTTAGTATACAACTTAATTTTTTCGATAGATACAGGTTCGGTTATGCCGTTCTGTTGTTCATAACGGTCGAATACCTCGATCGCTTTCTGCCATTTCTCGACAGAGATATATAACTCCGCTTCGATCAAATAAAATTCTTCTTTATTCGGATATTTAGCAATGATATCGGCATATACATTACAAGCCTCTTCGATCATTGCTTTCTTTTGCAAAATATTGGCTAACAATATTTTATACCACATATTATCCGGATTTCCGGCCACAGCTTCACGAGCTAACTGCAAAGCACCGTTATAATCTTCACCTGCAGTCAAAATACCGGCTATTTCATATTTTGCAACTGAACTGGAAGGAAAAATTTAAAGGCAATTATCGACCCATCCGATAGCAGCCTGATAATCCCCGGTAATTTTACTCCTGACCCCTTCCATAAAAGAATAGTCAAATTCTAATCTGGTTTTCTCATCTAGCTCCTGTATGTTCTCCGTTTTCTTTTTTTTATCGGCAAAAGCAGGTAAAATAAAAAGAAAACAAAGCATGAAAGCAATCCATCTTACCATATTTTTCTATTCTTTAATTTTATAATTATTTTTTTCCTGTATGACCGAATCCTCCGTCTCCCCGTTCGCTGTCCGATAGTTCATTTACTTCTATCCATTCGGCTTGTTCTACCTTGTTAATGACCATCTGACAAATTCTTTCTCCGTCTTCGATCGTAATCATATTATTAGAGAGATTCACCACGATAACTCCTAATTCACCACGATAATCGGCATCTAAAGTTCCCGGACTGTTCAATAGTCCTAAACCTTCATTTAAAGCCAACCCGCTACGGGGACGGATTTGTGCTTCATATCCCTCGGGTAATTCGATAAATAAACCTGTTGGGATCAATTTTCTTTCCAAAGGTTTCAACGTGACGATTTCTTCCAGATTAGCCCTAATATCCATACCAGCCGAAGCTTTTGTTTTATATTCAGGTAGCGGATGTTTTGAACGATTTACAATTTTGATTTCCATTTATCTTATATTATTCCTATTTTAATACAATCTTCAAACTTACTACTTTTTATTTTTCAAAGGAAATAGCTTTCCATAAAAATTTGAATAAAGTGTTTTGCAAAGTTACACAAAGACGTTTTTCAACAATCATATATTCATTATTATATTTTTATTCTTTTATAAAAAAAATGATGATTATAATAGACTGTTAGTTGTCTTCAAAAATGTTGATCGATTTATTTGATTTTATCGTTCTTAAAAATTGGAACTGTGTTTCTAACATGATATTGTAATATAATATGTTTTTATTCAATAATTTATATGAGTTATTAACAATTGTCAGTAACCTATTTCACAGAAAAAAAATAGATTTTGAACTGTGGAAAACTGTTAGTAATTTGTATAAATGTTTTGAGATAAAAATGAATTCTTTTCTTGGTTATTCGGGTGAAATATCGAATAAGAGTTGAAAACGAGATATCCAAATAAAGATATGAGTTTCTTTAAGTAGTTTTCAACAGCCGATTAATAACTTTTCAACAATATTTTTCTAAGCAACAATCTCCGGGAATTGATTCGATCAGAAAATATAATTACGCTGATCAATTATAGCTTTTGCAGAATAGAAGTGGTAGAAAAACCGGGAGTAAGATCTATTGTTATAATTTCCCCTCCTTTTGCTTTTACGATGTCGTAACCTACAATTTCTTCGGGTTTATAATCACTTCCTTTTACTAAAATATCGGGTTGAATAAACCGGATCAGTTCCAGAGGAGTATCTTCGTCGAAGAAAATAATTTTGTCTGTAAAAAGAAGTGAAGCAAGTAAGAGAGCCCGGGCTTCCTGGTTATTGACAGGACGTTTATCACCTTTTAATCTTTTGACCGACGCATCGGTATTCAATCCTATAACTAATTTTTGGCCAAGACCGGCAGCTTGGGCGAGATATTCGATATGTCCCCGGTGCAGAATATCGAAACAACCATTCGTGAAAACAATTTTTTCTTCTTTAAATCTCCATTGACTCAAAGTATGGATCAGAGTTTCTTTTTCTCTGACAATTTTATTTTCTATGAATGATAAGTAATTCATTTACAGTTATTTTAATCTGGGATTTATTCCCAGATCATATCAATCGATTGGTATTGGTGTCCGGAAATACCAAGGTTGGCGTATGTTTTTTAGCTTCTTCGAAGTCCATCGATGCATAGGAAATAATGATGACCACATCTCCTACTGCACATTTCCGGGCCGCCGGGCCGTTCAGACATACGACACCTGAGTTTCTTTCGCCTTTAATGACATAAGTTTCTAATCTTTCTCCGTTGTTTACATTGACGATCTGAACTTTTTCATTCTCGATAATATTAGCGGCTTCCATTAAAGCTACATCGATCGTTATGCTACCTACATATTGAAGGTTAGCTTCAGTGACGGTTGCTTTGTGGATTTTAGATTTGACTACTTCTATAAACATGATGATAATTTTAAAATGGATTTAAAATTAGAATACAATGTTATCTATCAGTCGGATTTTTCCGGCATATACAGCTACACAAGCTACTTTAGTTCCTTCTTCTGACCAGTTTTCCACAACTTTTAGAGTGGTATCGTCGACAATTTCGACATACTCTGTTTCCAGGTATGGATTATTGTTGATTTCGTCAGCAATCCATTTTTTCAATTCACTGACATTCATTTGTGAAGCTAAGTTACGAGCTTTTTTTAAAGTAGCGTATATGTGAGGAGCATTTTTTTTGTATTCTTCATCGAGCAATGTGTTACGTGAACTTTTGGCTAGTCCATTTTCTTCCCGGATAATCGGACACGGAATGATTTCGATGTTGTATTTTAATTGTTTCACCATATTTTTGATAATAGCGATTTGCTGGAAATCTTTCATTCCGAAGAATGCTTTATCGGGTTGAACAATATCGAATAAACGACTCACTACCTGACCTACTCCATTGAAGTGACCCGGTCTTTTCGCTCCTTCCATCACTGTTTCTATATATCCGAAATCGAATTTTCGGGTATCCGGTTCCGGATAAATTTCTTCAACAGAAGGTGCGAATACGATATCACAATCTACTGTTTTCAGTAATTCGATATCTTTGTCCAGTGTTCGGGGATATCTTTTCAGATCTTCCTGATCATTGAATTGTGTTGGGTTGACAAATATACTGACTACAGTGATATCACTATTGTGTTTACTTTCTTTTACGAGGGATAAATGTCCTTCATGTAAAGCTCCCATTGTGGGAACAAATCCGATTTTTTTCCCTTCTTTACGGAGATTTTCCAGAAGGCTAATTAGTTCATTTTTAGTGTTTAAAACTTGCATGATACTTCGTTAAAAATACGGGATGCAAGTTTACGAACTATTTTTATAATTAGGAAATGAACTAGCTTAAATTATTTTATTAAGGTTTAAGGAAAAAAAGAAATCTGTTATTTCCGGACTTATCTAATGTATTGAGAGTTAAAACGGATAAAACATTCGATTGTACAGCATACTATAGAGTTTATAAAGTTTATAAAAGTATAGAGATGTCCTTCGGACAGGGTTTATGGAACTTTTTATTCAGAAAATATTTATTTATATAAGGTATGGATAGCCGGATGGACGGAAGTCAATGCTTCGATTAATTCGCTTCGGCTGACTCCTTCGCGCATAACGATAAAAATAGTATCGTCTCCTGCAATAGTTCCCAGAATTTCAAAGTAATTTTCACTGTCTATGAGGACGGTTACTGCATTGGCATATCCGGGCAAAGTTTTGATAACAGCCATATTGCCCGAAAAATCGATACTTAGTATGGTGTCGGTGATAATAGCCGAAACTTTTTCTTCCCGTTGTTCATTTTGAATACTTTCAGGAATTACATAAATATACCCTTTTTCTTTATGCGGGATTTTGGCAACTTTCATAAATTTCAAGTCCCGGGATAAAGTGCTTTGGGTAGCTTCGACGTTCATTTCTTTCAAACGGAACAATAATTCTTCTTGTGAAGAAATGAGTTCCGATTCGATCAGTTTGCGTATAGTTAAAAGTCTTTTGGTTTTATTTCTCATAAAATGATATCGTTAAATAATGGTCATAAGGCAAAGATAGAGATTAAATTCAGAATTTGAAATGATATCGATTTTGAATATATGGATATAAATGCATGAAAAATGCATAAATATTCTTGTGGTGATATGAAAGTTTTTTTACCTTTGCGCCAATTTGGACGTTTGATAAATTAGTTCATTTAAATAGATATGCAAAATTTAAAGAAAGCGCGTTTAGTTCTGCAGGACGGAACTGTTTATGAAGGAACTTCATTCGGGTATGAGAAGTCGGTTTCCGGTGAAGTGGTGTTCTACACGGCGATGACCGGTTATCCGGAAAGTTTGACGGATCCCTCCTACAAAGGTCAGATTTTGGTTCCTACCTATCCTATGATCGGTAATTACGGAGTTCCGGTGGATGATGAGGAAAACGGGGTTTCAAAATTTTTCGAATCGGATAAGATTCATTGTACAGCGATTATCATTTCCGATTATTCATTTGCATATAGTCATTGGAATTCGCAAAAAAGTCTCGGACAGTGGTTGAAAGAACAACAGGTACCGGGACTTTTTGGTATAGATACGCGGGCATTGACAAAGAAATTGCGTGAACATGGAGCCATGTTGGGAAGAATAGAATTCGATAATATTTCGATTCCCTTTTATGATCCCAATGAACATAACATTGTGGCCGAAGTTTCTACGAAGGAAGTTGTGGAGTACGGACACGGAAAATATAAAGTGATCTTAGTGGATTGTGGGGTGAAGTATAACATTATTCGTTGTCTTTTGAAACGGGATGTGACCATTAAACGGGTTCCCTGGGATTATGATTTTACTCAGGAAGAGTGTGACGGATATTTTTTGTCCAACGGCCCCGGTGACCCTGCTAAATGTGATATAACCATCAAGCATATTAAAAAAATTTTGACCGGTGATAGACCGATTATGGGGATTTGTTTAGGCAATCAGTTGATGGCAAGAGCTGCCGGTGCTGTGACTTATAAATTAAAATACGGTCACCGCAGTCATAATCAACCGGTGATGCAGCCCGGAAGCAACCGTTGTTATATTACTTCACAAAATCATGGATTTGCTATCGATGATAAAACATTACCGATAGATTGGGAACCTCTTTTTGTGAATGTCAATGACGGTACTAACGAGGGGATACGCCACAAAACCAAACCTTTTTTCTCGGCCCAGTTCCATCCCGAAGCTTCCAGCGGGCCTGTAGATACAGAATATCTGTTCGATAAGTTTATCGAGAACATGGAAAAAGGTAATAAGTAAAACATTTCAGGTAAAACCAGCTAAGATTAAAATCGACATGAAGGAAATAAATAAAATATTATTATTGGGTTCGGGAGCATTGAAAATTGGTCAAGCCGGTGAATTCGACTATTCTGGATCCCAGGCTTTGAAAGCCATCCGTGAAGAGGGAAAATACAGTGTGCTGATTAATCCGAATATTGCTACTGTGCAGACTTCGGAAGGGGTGGCCGATAAAATTTATTATTTACCGGTTACTCCTGAATATGTAGAAGAAGTCATCAAAAAAGAACGGCCTGATGGTATTTTGCTTTCTTTCGGGGGGCAGACTGCATTGAATTGTGGTGTCGAATTGTATCAGAAAGGCATCCTTGAAAAATATGATGTGCAGGTATTGGGTACTCCTGTGCAGGCGATTATCGATACGGAGGACCGGGAGATTTTTGCCAATAAATTACGCGAAATAGATGTAAAAACCCCTCGTAGTATTGCTGCCAATAGCATGGAAGAAGCCATCGCTGCTTCGAAAGAACTCGGTTTCCCGATAATTGTACGTGCTGCCTACACTTTAGGAGGTTTGGGTTCAGGCTTTTGTTCCAATGAAGAAGAACTTCGTAAATTGGCTGCCAGTGCTTTCTCTTATTCGCCTCAGGTGTTGATCGAAGAATCTTTGAAAGGTTGGAAAGAAGTAGAATATGAAGTTGTCCGTGATCAGTACGATAACTGTATCACCGTATGCAATATGGAAAATTTCGATCCACTGGGAATTCATACCGGTGAAAGTATCGTAGTGGCTCCTTCTCAGACTTTGAGTAACAGTGAATATCATAAACTTCGGGCTATCGCTATCAAGATTATTCGTCACATCGGAATTGTCGGAGAATGTAATGTTCAGTATACCCTGGATCCGAACTCTGAAGATTACCGGGTGATCGAGGTGAATGCCCGTTTGTCCCGTTCCAGTGCTTTGGCTTCGAAAGCGACGGGTTATCCCCTGGCTTTCGTAGCTGCCAAATTAGGATTGGGATACGGTTTACATGAGATTAAAAATTCTGTTACAAAAGTGACTACCGCTTGTTTCGAACCGGCTTTGGATTATGTCGTTTGTAAAATTCCGCGCTGGGATTTGAATAAGTTCGAAGGAGTGTCCAAGCTGATCGGATCCTCTATGAAGAGCGTCGGAGAAATTATGGCTATCGGACGTACTTTTGAAGAAGCGATACAAAAAGGACTCCGGATGGTGGGACAAGGTATGCACGGATTTGCCGGAAATAAGATTGAAATCCCGGATATCGATGAAGAATTGGTGAATCCCACGGATAAACGGGTTTTTGCTATCGCCGAAGCTTTCGACAGAGGATACGATGTGGATAAAATACATGAGATGACACGTATCGATAAATGGTTTTTGGAGAGGTTACAAAATATCCATTATCTGAAAAATGAGCTGAATAAATATTCGACCATTACAGGAGTGAGTTCTGTTCTGCTTCGGAAAGCAAAACAAATGGGATTTTCAGATTTTCAGATCGGACGTCTGACAATCAAAGACGATCGGCTGACTGCTCATCAAAAAATGCTGGAAGTGCGTGAATATCGGAAAGGATTGGGAATTTTACCTTGTGTTAAACAGATAGATACGTTGGCCGGAGAATATCCGGCAATGACCAATTACCTGTATGTGACCTATAATGGGACGGAAAACGATATTCAGTATGAACATGACGGCCGGTCGGTCATTGTACTGGGTTCCGGAGCCTATCGGATCGGTAGTAGCGTAGAATTCGACTGGTGTGGGGTCAGTGCTTTGAATACGATCAATAAGATGGGATACCGTTCTGTGATGATTAATTATAATCCGGAGACGGTGAGTACGGATTACGATACCTGCGATCGTCTTTATTTCGACGAATTGTCTTTCGAGCGTGTGATGGATATTGTAGAGCTGGAAGAACCGAGGGGAGTGATTGTTTCTACCGGTGGACAAATTCCGAATAACCTGGCGATGCGTCTGAACGGTCAGCATGTCAATATTTTAGGTACATCGGCAGAATCCATCGACCGGGCCGAAGACCGTCAGAAATTTTCTACGATGTGTGATCACTTGGGTATCGATCAACCCCGCTGGAAAGAATTGACTAGTCTGGAGGATATTTATACGTTTGTCGATGAGGTCGGATTTCCTTTGTTGATTCGTCCTTCATATGTCCTTTCGGGAGCTGCAATGAATGTTGTATCCAATAGGGAAGAATTGGTTCATTTTCTCGAACTAGCTGCTGAAGTATCTAAAGATCATCCGGTTGTGGTGACCGAATTTATCGAACAGGCTAAAGAAGTAGAGATAGACGCTGTAGCTCAGCATGGAGAAATAAAAGCCTATGCCATTAGTGAACACGTAGAGTTTGCCGGCGTACATTCCGGAGATGCTACGATTGTCTTTCCGGCACAAAAACTATACGTGGAAACCATGCGGCGGATTAAAAGGATTGCCCGTGCTATTGCGAAAGAACTGAATATTTCCGGGCCTTTCAATATGCAATTCCTGGCCAAAGACAACGATATCAAAGTGATCGAATGTAATCTGCGTGCTTCGCGGAGTTTTCCGTTCGTATCGAAAGTTTTGAAATATAACTTTATCGAAATGGCAACCCGGATTATGTTGGGTGAACATGTAGCCGAATTGAATAAATCGGTTTTCGATTTGGATTATGTCGGAGTCAAAGCTTCTCAATTTTCGTTTGCCCGTTTGTTAAAGGCCGATCCGGTGTTAGGAGTGGATATGTCGTCTACCGGAGAGGTGGGATGTATCGGTGAAAACTATTACGAAGCTATCTTAAAGAGTATGATTTCTGTAGGTAACCGGATTCCTGAAAAGAATATTCTGATTTCTTCGGGCCCCAGCCGTTCAAAAGTGGAATTACTCAATTCTACAAAAATGCTCATTGCCAAAGGATATCATATTTTTGCAACAGCAGGCACGGCTAAGTTCTTTGAGGAAAACGGTATTCGTGTCACCATCCTTCATTGGCCCGACGAAGAGAAAGAACCGAATATTATGGACTACCTGCGGAATAAAAAAATAGATATGGTGATTAACATTCCGAAGAATCATACAAAACGGGAATTGGATAACGGTTATAAAATCCGCCGGGCTGCCGTGGATTATAATATCCCTCTGATTACCAATGCTCGTCTGGCCAGTGCTTTCATTTATGCCATCTGTAAAGTCGACCGGCAAGACATGGCGATCAAGAGTTGGGACGAATACAAATAATATTGTAAAGGGTATCGGGACCTCTATCCCGATCGTAGCGAAGGATTTTCGGATGGCAGAGGGCCAAAGGAGATCCTTCGCTTTGTATTGGTTTATTTCAACCATCTTTTCATGGTTTGTCCTTGACACGGCATAACGTTGTTTCCGCATCGCTATATGCGAATTTAAAGCTTTTTTTTAGAATACCAGGCTGTAGATATAAACCAGCATGGAAAAAATCGATACGATTATGTCACGATTCTAAATAATTTGATATTTTTAGGCGGTTTAAATTTGATTATGCCTGGTAAAAAGATAGAAATTTCGGATGATTGCTTGATGAAACAACTGAAACTTAAGTCGTATAGGGCTTTTGAAGTGGTTTTTAATCGTTATTATGCGGGATTATATCGTTTTGCTTTGGCTTATCTGATGAATCGTGAATTAGCGGAAGATGTGGTTCAGGAAGTGTTTTGTTCGCTCTGGACTTCTTCGCTTTCAATTCCCGAAAGTACCCATCTGAAAAGTTATCTTTATGCTTCTGTAAAACATGCTTGTCTGGATTATTTTAAACATTTACAGGTGATAGACATCAATCAGGATAAATTGACAGAAGCTTTGATTTTTTCCGGGACAATAGAATATGAAGATAATGAGGATTTATTGGAAAAGGTGAAAGCATGTCTGGATAAATTACCTGAGCAACAAAGACGGGTATTGGAATTAAAAGTATTCCGCGATATGAGTTATCGTGAGATAGCAGAAACATTGAATATTTCAGAATTGACAGTCCACACCCACATAAAGAGAGCATATAAATTTATACGGAGTTCTTTGCCTTTGCTCTATTGTTTCCTGAAATATTGGGAGCAATTATAGAATTTTTATTTTTTTTCTAAAAAAATTTCGTTTTTGTACCCTGATTTAAAAAATACTCGTCTTTATATAAAGAGAGTGTGAAAAATTATGAAAATTGATTGGAAAATTATAAGGAATTGGGCTTTGGGAGAAGCTTCAGAAAAAGAAAAACAAGAAGTGGAGAGATGGGGGGAGATGGGAGAAGAAAACCGGAATTTTCTCGAAGATACTTATAACTATTATTGTGAAGAAAGTATGGTAGAGAATCCTTCTCCGGAAAATATGAAACGTGTTTGGAGAAAATTGGATCCTTACAGGCAGATGAGAAGACGTCGGATGAGGCAGATGAGTTTGGTTGCCGCCAGTGTGATTCTTGGGATTGGAATATTTTGGGGAGATCATTTTTTCTCCGGGGTAAAAATGGAGAAAACTTTTTCAAGAACGATTCCTGTACGGTTGATAACCTCAGACGGTATTCAGCATGATCTGAATAAAGGTACATTGAAAGATTCTTTAAAAGTTGGTTTTAAGAATGAAATTTCAGAGGGATTGCAACTCGGTACTGTCATTCAGAAGAAAGAAATGACGGAGCGTTTCCATGAAATTATTGTTCCGCGTTGTGGAGAATATCGATTGGTTCTGTCCGATGGGACACGGATATACCTGAATGCCGAATCGTCCCTTCGTTTTCCGGATGTTTTTGGGGATGAACGAAAAGTATATTTGACGGGAGAAGCCTATTTTGAAGTTACACAGGATAGTCTGCGTCCCTTTTTGGTGGAATTTGAAGGAGCCTGCGTTAAGGTGTTGGGAACGCAATTTAATGTAAGAGCATATCCGACGGGCCCTTCTTTCACGACATTGGTTTCCGGTTGTGTGAAAATAGTGCATAAAAATCAGGTTTTGCAGTTGGAACCTGGTCAGCAGTGTGAAGTAAGAGAAGAGAAGATGTTGTTGCATAATGCGGATTTGATGACTGTTTTAGCTTGGAAAAACGGGGAATTCATTTTTAAGGATGTTGCTTTGGAAACTATAATGGATGAACTAGCCCGTTGGTATGATATGCAAGTGGACTATGAAACGGAAGATTTGAAAAAAATGCGGTTTTACCTTTATGTGGAGCGAAGTGAAAACCTCGAAGAAGTGCTGCAGAAAATAGCTTTGACAAACCAGGTAAAATACCGGGTTAATGGAAAGAAAATCATTATACAGAGATAAAAAACACGAAAAGTGTTGACCCCACTTTTCGTGTAAAACCTGCTAATAATATTAACAAGTTGTATTAATTCTACAAAACTATGAAAAAAAAACGAAGAAAATACTTCGGTAATCTGCCGAAGTATAGAATTTTTAAACTCAAACCATTTATTTTCTTGATTTTGAGTGTCTTTTATTTCGGACAGTTATTTGGACAAAGAGATAATCCGAAAATAACATTCAATTTTCAACGGGCTCCGTTTTTCAAGGTCATAGAGAATATCCGGCAGCAAATTCCTTATGAATTTGTATTTAATTCAGAGGATGTCCGCTCTTTGAACAACATTACCCTTTCCCTGAAAGAGGTTACTTTACAACAGGCATTGGATGCCCTGTTGGAAGGTTCCGGTATGGAATATGTGATTGAACAAAAAACAGTGGTAATTAAAAAGAAGGTAAATTCTCCGTCAGAAAAATCAAAATCGATTTTATTGAAGGGATTTGTTACTGATCGCCAGAAACATCCATTACCGGGAGTAACGGTAAAATTGGCAGATATGATGTTGGGGACTTCTACCAATCATAAAGGTTATTTTTCCATTCAACTTCCGTTGGAGCGGGGAACACTTGAGTTTTCTTTTATAGGATATGTTTCACAGAAAGTGAATTTTACAGAACGAACGACAGATACACTTCGGATTGTGATGGAAGAGTTGATTGTAGGGATGGAAGAAGTTGTGGTAACCGGCTATCAGAAAGTCGATAAGCGGCGTTCTACCAGTGCTATTACCTCGGTGAAGGCTTCGGATGTATTGGTCCCCGGAATGAGTAGTATTGACCAGGCTTTGGAAGGAAGGATTCCCGAACTGATGTTAATTACCAATTCCGGTGAAGTGGGTGCAACTCCCAGGATACGGGTACGCGGAACTTCAACTCTGATTGGTAACCGTGAACCTTTGTGGGTACTGGATGGTTTTATTATGCATGATCCGGTGAATGTCAGTGTGGAGGATTTGAATAATCCGGATTATATCAATATTGTCGGAAATGCGATTGCCGGAATAAATCCTCAGGACATAGACCGGATCGATGTGTTGAAGGATGCTTCGGCGACAGCACTTTACGGAACTAAGGCTGCCAATGGCGTGATTGTCGTAACAACAAAAAAAGGTTCTATTGGACCTGCCCGTTTTTCCTATAACCATACATCGAAATTGACCCGCCGTCCCCGGTATTCGGACCGGAGCATAAATCTGATGGATTCCCGGGAACGGGTACAGTTCGGAAAAGAATTGAGCGATTTACATTATCAGTTTCCGTCGAATATGCCTAAAGTCGGATATGAAGGAGCTTTGTACCGTTATTATTCCGGTCTGACTGATTATGCTGGTTTTAAACAGGAAGTGTTGCGTTATGAGACAGTCAATACCGATTGGTTCGATATTTTGACTCAGGATGCCTATTCCCATGACCATACCTTCGGGGTGTCCGGAGGATCGGAAAGTATGCGTTATTACGTTTCGTTAGGAGCCAACTTCGAGGATGGGGTATCGAAAACAACAAAAACGGAACGGTATACGGCAATGGTAAACCTGGATATTAATTTTTCACCGAAAATAAGGGCTAATTTTTCTTTAAACGGGAATATTCAGCGGAAAAATCACCTGATGCCTGATATTGATGCGATGGATTATGCTTATAATACTTCCCGGGCTATTCCGTGTTATGATGAAGACGGTTCTTTATTTTATTATGATGCTATTGGTTATGGAGGAAGTAATGTAAGTCATAAACAGTTCAGATATAATATTCTGAATGAAATCAGAAATAGTTCTAATGATTACCGGGGAAGTACTTTAGGGGCGAATCTGACTTTGCGTTACAACATCCTGGAAGACCTGGAGCTTTCCGTTGCTGGAAATTATATGCACAGCAGCACTTTACAGGAGCAATGGTGGGGAGAAAAAAGCCATTATATAGCCCGCTTGAAAAATGCCGAATATGAAGAACTTGGAAAAACGGGAGATGCAGGGAATTGTATTTTACCTTATGGAGGTATACTGAACACCAATAATTCGGAACAAGATTCTTATACTTTCCGGACTCAGGTGGAATTCCGGAAGATGTTCGGGGAAAACCGGCAACATTTGGCGTCTGTGATGGGAGGTTTTGAATTGAACGGAAGTACTTCCAGGAGTATTGCAGATGAGAACAGAGGATTTGTGAAAGAACGGGGATTGCAGTTCATTGACAATGTGAATCTGGAGGATTATCCGCACTACCAGACCTGGATCAATAAAAATCACCGGTCATTGTTACATGGTATCAACCATGAGATTTCAGGTTACCTGACATTAAGTTACAGCTATAAAGATTATTTCACCTTAAATGCCAACGGACGTTTTGATGCTTCCAATAAATTCGGAAGCCGTAGTAATGAAAAATTCCTCCCTATCTGGTCGGTTTCGGGAATGTGGAATCTGAAAGAAACATTTATGAAGCATGCAGATTTTATTTCAAATATGCGTTTAAGGACTTCTTACGGAATACAGGGAAATATGTTGGAAGACCAGAGTCCGAACCTGATACTGAGACAAGGGACAATTAATCCGATGTATAATGAAAATATTTCAACTGTAGCCCGTTATCCGAATCCGAATCTGAAATGGGAAGAAACCCGTCAGTTCAATGTGGAATTGGATCTTTCCTTTCTGGACAACCGCATAGGGATAAACGGAACATTATACCTGAAAAAGACGGAAGATTGTTTTACGACCGTGCAGGTCTCTTCTGTGAACGGGGTACCGGGCCATTCTTATGTCATGAATGGGGGGAACCTGGAAAATAATGGTTATTCTGTCGGTTTGTCCGGAGTTCCGGTGAAAACCCGTGACTGGCAATGGAATCTGTATACTTATTTTTCAGGTAACCTGAATAAAGTGCGTTCTCAGACAGTAGAAAAATATACGATAGATTCTTATTTAAACGGAACTGCATTGGTAGATGGAGAGGCGGTCAGTAGTTTTTATTCTTATCGTTTCCTGGGCCTTAATCCTGCGAACGGCGTCCCTGTATTTAATGATTATGCAGATCGTATGCATTTACTGGAAGACCGGGAATTGGAAGATATTGTTCTGATGACTATGGAAAAAAGCGGGCAACGGGATCCGATTTTTACAGGTAGTTTGTCGACTTCACTAACCTATAAAAGTCTTTCACTTTCTGTGAATATGTCTTATAGTCTGGGATCGAAAGTGCGTTTATTCAGTCTTTATGAACCGATTTTGAATGGAGTAAGTGCTGAAAAAAATATAAGAAAGGAATTTGTTAATCGTTGGATGGCTCCGGGAGATGAATTGAATACCAATGTTCCGGTGATTTTAAGTCCTTCGGATCCAGATTATTTCAGTTCTCTTGTTCATTTTTCTTCTGTGACGAGTTCAGATATTTCTCACATTCAGCAATTTGCTAATAGTGTGTGGGATATGTACGATAAATCCGATATACGTGTAGTGAGCGGTAATTATTTGAAATGTTCTTCTTTGTCGTTGCGTTATACGCTGAATACCGAATGGTTGAGGAAGACTCCGTTTTCAAATGTGCAATTGAGCCTCAACAGTATGAATCTTTTTACAGTTTCTGCAAAAGCTCTGAAGGGACAGGATCCGTCGCAGGCTGGTTTTGCAAAACCCAATTTGTCGGTAAGGCCTTCGTATACTTTCCAATTGAATGTAACTTTTTAAAAAAACAGTAGAATGAAAAAGAATATATTACTTGTATTGGCTGTGATGATATTGGTTCGCTGTGGCTATCTGGATGACTACTCCCAGGATATGGTCGTGGTGAAATCGGTATCGGATCTGGATGAGGTATTACTTGGAAGTGTATATATACCCAGCAAGGAAGAAGTACAAGATTTAGCTTGGGGAGATATTGGTTGGTGGCTGCATATACTGGACGACGATATCAATACCGTAATTACTGATCAGGCTGAAAACAGAATATGGAATTCAGCTATGAATTCGGCTTATTTCGGTTATACCACCTGGCAAATGGAGGTGGGAAGGAGCTATAAAGGAGATGAGCTGGCTGCAGATAATGCCCTTTGGGATGATCTTTATCGCCGGATCAATGTCACTAATATTATTTTGGATGAAATCGAAGATTTAAATCCGGCTACCGAAGAAGAACGGCTGGATGCTTTGAGAGTCAGAGGGGAAACGCATTTTTTACGTGCACAGTTTTATTTCCTGCTTGTAAACATTTATGCTCAGGCCTACGATCCGGAAAATGCAGAGACAACCCTGGGAATTCCTTTGAAACTGACAGGATATGTAGAGCACGATAAAGACAAGGCTTCTCAGTTTGAACGTGTATCGGTTGCGAAAGTATATGAACAAATCGTGAAAGATCTGAAAGCAGCAGTGGATTATTTTACCCAAAGTCCGCAGACACGTTTATTTTACAGGGCTTCCGGGGAAGCTTCGCTATTACTGTTAAGCCGTGTATATCTTTACATGCAGGATTGGAAAAACGCCTGGCAGGCTGCAGATGATCTGTTAAAAATCAAATCTTCACTGAAAGATTATGCTGTTGTGAAGGATGAAGATGAGGTTATTTCCAGGACCAATCCGGAAATATTGTTTTCTCAGGGCTCATTAAACGTACAAAATGCTTTTACCGGTAATGGCGGTGATTTTTGTATTGCTAACGGATTGTATCGGTTATATGCAGATAATGATTACCGGAAAGAATTGTTTTTTACTCCGGCTTCTTCCAGTGACAGCATAGCATTGGGACGTAAATATAAACGTGGTTTACATCAGTCATATGTTTCGGATTTATTTTTATTACGGATTTCAGAAGCTTACCTGAATATTGCTGAGGCATGTGCGATGCTTGACGATCCCTCAGGGGCGTCGGATTGGTTGAATATTTTCCGGAGAAACAGGATTGAAGGTTGGCAGGATGTAAGTTATGATCAGAACACTGTGATAGAGGAAGTACGGAAAGAACGTCGCAGGGAATTGTGTATTGAAGGGCACAGGTGGTTTGATCTGCGGAGGTATGCTGTGTGTCGGAAAGCTCCTTTACGGAAAGCAATAGAGCGTGTTTTTGCTGTATACGATTGGGATAGTAAAATGAAATTCATGCGTGGAGAAGTTTTCCGTCTGGAAATCGATGATCCGGCTTATGTATTTTCTATTCCTAAATCAGTATTGGAATTTGATACCGATATGCCTGATAATGTCAGACCGATGCGAAGATTAACAGAGGTAATTAATGCAAATTTTGATTGATTATGAGAAGGTTTATATATATGTGTTTCTGCCTGCTAATGATAGCGTGCAGTAAGGAAAGTACATTGGAATCCCGGATAAATCTGGATGAATTGTATGTTATACAGGATGATCCTGACGATCCTGTAAAGCATCGGATTTATGAAATTTATGAAACTTATGGGATACCGGTATATTTCAATGATACGATCGGGAGGATATTTTTGAAAACAGACGTCCATGGGCAACCGGTTTATCAATATGAAAAACTGGATTTGGCTTGGGGATACGATAGTTATAAAAAACTGGAATATCATTATCAGTATATAACTGATCCGGAAAAACAATTGGAAGTACTGACCTGGATCGGGCAATACCTGAGAGATGCTGACAAAGCTTTATTCCCTTTTTGTTTTTTTGTCCCGGAATCGGTGACAACTAAAAATTTGGATAACAGGGAGGTGACAGAAGTCGATCAACAGTTTATGATAGGTTTCCGTACGTTAACTATGATTATGGGAAATTGGGAAGGAGAAAATCCCGGGGATATTCTGTTGAATATGAAAAGGAATATGGTAACTCAAAAAATCAAAAATTATTCAGAAGACTTGGCATATTTCAACAAAATTTCCGATGCGAACTGGTACGGGACAAAGTATTGGTCGGAGGTGGATAATACCATTACTACTTACTGGAATTGTGATGTCTTGAATCCGGATTATACGGGTAGTCTGACCGGGGAGGCTTTGGAAGAGCAACGGGTAGAGGCGCGGGCTGTTACAGGCCGTTTCGGTTTCGTTATGGGAGATGAGTGGGGAGGTGGATTGTTTACTCCTTATGATACCCAGAGAGATCTGGAGTGTTTTGTAAAAGTTATACTGGCTACTGGTTCGGATGAGGTTTTCCGTGAACAATGGGGTACTTATCCCCTGGTCATGGAAAAATATGAGGTGTTGTATGAGATTATTACTGAAAAATTGGGTGTTGAATTGTAAAACGGGTATTATGAAAAAGATCATATATATATTATTCGGAATGTTGGCGTGGTGGTCTTGTGAAGATGAAAATTCTTTGATCGGACCGGAAGGAGTCTTTTCGGAATATACTGATTCAAGGGATGGAAAGATCTACCGTTGTGTGACTATCGGAGACCAGACCTGGATGGCGGAAAATTTGGCCTACCGTCTGCCTTTAGGAAGTGTAGACGGTTGTTATACTTATCGGGAGGAGAATTTGGATACAAACCGCATTGAACCTGCTCGGGCCCTGTTCGATGAGGTTGTACAGAATGCTATAAATGACGGGAAGATCAGTAGCGATCCTTTACCGGAAGTACCTTTTTTTTCCCCGGCATCTTTTGTTATGATGTATCTTGACTACCCTGGTTCGGCAGTGAGTATTGTAAATTTAATTGCTAATACGGTAACGTGGTATCCTTCCATGCAATCCACGGTGGAAACATTAAATCAAATCCTGGCAGAAACTAAAACAAAGACTATCGGTTTGACGGCAGAGGAATATTTTTTGAATGCGGAGGAAGAGAATGACGGATATGCAGAAAAGTACGGTTTGTTGTATACTTATGATGCAGCTCTAAAGGCTTTGCCAGATGGATGGCGTTTGCCGACCGATGAAGACTGGAAAAAATTGGAAACAGAACTTTATATGGACGGCGATGAACTCGGATTATTGGAACAATGGCGCGGGAAACAGGCCGGTATGCTATTGAAGGAAGAAGGTACCGGTTTCAGAATATTGTATGGAGGTACCCGGGCCTATGGAACTTTTGCCTATGGAACTCCTTATATGAATAAAGATATGAATGCTTATTTTTGGTCATCTTCCAAGATTGTGCAGAGTGATTCCGTTCAGACAGGTATTATTCGTGCTGCTTCAAAAGTGTATGAAGGGATTCTGCGGGGAACCTCCAATTTGACGGCGGCTTATAGCGTACGTTGTATAAAAGAATAAGCCGGTAGTATGGAGTTATTCAGATATGTTACAGGAATAATTTGGGATTGTTAATTAATTTAAAAGAAGATTTTATGAAAAAATTGATGTTGGCTTTTGTGCTGCTTTTAGGTGTAGTAGTGAGTGTAAAAGCACAGAGTATATATGGAGATAAAGTAAAAACAGATGTAAAAATGAAATATATTTATTCATTTGAGGAGGCTTTAAAAAAAGCCCGGGAGGTGAATAAGCCTATTTTTGTGAATTGTTTTGCTGATTGGGCTGTGCCTTGCCACGGGATGAACCAACTGGTTTTCAGTGACCAGCAGTTTGCCGACTGGATGGACCGGCATTTCGTAAACCTTTTTATCGATATAACTACGAATGAGGGACGTCCGTTAGCTACCAAATACAATACACTCCAAATGGCCCATTATATTGTATTGGATCAGGACGGAAATTTGATTTACCGGATTGTTGGCGGGCATCAGTTACCGGAATTTCAGGAATTGCTTGCGAAGGCCCTGGATCCGAAAACTACATTGCCGGAAATGAACCGGCGTTATGAAAAAGGAGAACGTAACCTGAAATTTTTACGTGCTTATGCCGATGTTTTAAATACAGCCTCTGAGGATGAGAAAGCTAAAAAAGTGATAGAAGATATTTTTGCCCGTTTAAAGGATAAACAATTGCCGAAGGAAGAGAACTGGAAATATTTTATGCAGAAAATACGGACCAATGAAGATGAATTGTTTAAAAAGCTGATTACCCGGAAAGCTGAGTTTGTGAAAAATATAGGGCAGGAGAAAGTGGATAGATTTATTTCCGGGATTTACTTTGCCAAATTGTTCCCTTATGCCTGCGGAACGACTCCTTATGATGGTAATCTGATGGTAGATCTGGCATTGGAATTGCACAAATGTAATCTACCCGATACAAACGGGGTTTTTGCTTTGTATAATATAACCAAGTATCGGGGAGAAAAGAAGTACGATAAAATGATTGAAGCCATGCGGGCTGGAATTCCGGGATGTCATAAGGAATTGGCCATGAATCTGGATGTGTGTTTGGGGGATATCAAAGGATTACCCAATCAAGAGCGGGATTTGTTGATCGGATACTTGAAAGAACGTTCCAAAGATTTGCAAAGACCTCCTTTGAGCTATTATGAACAGGCTATTTCCAATCTGGAAAACCGGGAAGGTGTCCAATTTCAGGATTTGATTTATGAAGAAGCCTTGAAGAAAGCGGGCAAAGAGGGGAAAATGGTGTTTATGGATTGTTATACCGTTTGGTGTGGCCCTTGTAAGATGATGAATGAACGGGTATTTACACAAAAGGTTGTCGGTGACTATTTTAAAAAACATTTTATTCCTTTGAAAGTAGATATGGAAAAAGGTGAAGGGATTGCTTTACGCAAAAAGTTTGATGTAAATGCATTTCCGACAATGTTTATTTTGGATGCTGAAGGAAATATTGTGGGTAAATTGCAGGGAGCACGGGATACGGATATTTTTTTGAAAGAATTGAAAGAAATTTTGGGAGATGAATAATTTTGGGTCGTTATGTACTATTTTACAGGAAGTTAAGATTTTGTAGAGTTCGTAAAAAATTTAAAAATAATACCTCTTAAAGTTTACTTTTGATGAGGCATTATTTAATGTATCGTGAATGTAAGATTTCTGAAATTACTAAATCCTCTGAAAAACTCAGGGGATTTTTTATGCACAAATCCCAGACTTTCCTAAGCCTGGGATTTGTTATTACTCAAAGATCTTTGTTCCGGTATTAATATTTTGTCCCGACTATTTACGATATGTATACCTCAAACAAAATAGAAGATTTGATATTTTTTTGTTGTTTTTATTTCTCAATCGGTCTGCATCTCTACAGCAAAGTGATCCGCAGCAATATTTCGGTGGCCGACCTGTGGCAGCGGCCCGGAAGTGCCCGAAGACAAAGTGTTTTCGCTCTCCGACTTTGAGTGTTAAGCGGAAAAGCTTCTGGTTCAATCTGATAGAAAAGAATGATTTCCTCTGAAAATGATGTTTTTAGAGAAAATCATTCTTTTTTAATTGTCTCGAAGCATAGATTATCCTATATTTGTCATTCAAGCTGATTTTGCTGAATTTTAAAATATAGGGCACCATGATTATTTCTAAAATCGAATTATTTAACTGGAAAAACTTTCACCGATGTGAGGTTGGAGTGCAAGAGCGGTGCTTTGTTGTGGGAGCGAATGCTGCAGGAAAATCCAATTTTATCGATGCACTTCGCTTTTTGCGGGATGTTGCTAAGCAAGGTGGGGGACTTCAAACGGCTGTGCGGGTGAGGGGCGGTATTACAAAAATACGTTGCCTGGCAGCCCGTGAGCAATCGAATGTAAAGTTGGCTATCGAATTAAGTGAGTCGGATAGTCGGGAGCTGTGCTGGCACTATGAATTGAACTTTAAGCATACGGGAGGAGGAATACGGGAAAATCAGGTAAAAATTGTTTCTGAGAAAGTTTTTTCGGGGAGAGAACAGCGCTATGTACTGGATCGTTCGGCTGAAACCTTGGGAGAGGATGAAGAAACATTGAAATATACTTATTTGGAACAGCCGAATGCCAACAAAGATTTCCGGGTGATTCAGCAATTCCTGCAAAATGTCGAATATCTCAATGTCGTCCCACAAATGGTCCGGGAATCAGCTTCGTCTAGTTATAGCGGGGATAAGGAGGATTATTATGGACGTAATTTTTTGAAAAGACTGGCTTTGTTAAATGATAATACCCGTCGCTCTTATTTTCGGAAAATCAATGAATTTTTGAAATTGGCGGTGCCCCAGCTGGAGGAATTATCTTTTGTTAAAGATGAGATAGGAGTTCCGCATCTGGAGGCACGTTATGTACATTGGAGGACCCGGGGGAGTAAACAGCAGGAAATGCAATTTTCTGATGGAACTTTGAGGCTGATCGGTTTTTTGTTTGCATTGATTGATTCGAACGGAGTGTTATTGTTGGAAGAACCTGAAATAAATCTTCATCCTGGGATTGTGGCCCAATTCCCTGAATTTATAGCAAAAATTCAGCGAGTGAAAAAGGGAGGCAGGCAGGTGTTCATCACTACACATAGTTATGATATTTTGTCGAATGAAGGAATAGCTCCCGAAGAAGTATTGTTGTTGACCAATAGTCCGGAAGGAACTGAAGTGGAAGTGTTGTCAAACGTAGAAAAGGCAAAAAATATTTTGGCAGCCGGTTTCTCTATGGCGGATGTGGTAATGCCATTGACAAAACCCTGGTCGATCGAATCGATGTCTCACATAAAATTAGACTGATCTATGATAGGTGTGTATATTGTGGGAGAAGACGATGTCACCCGGCATGTCATTTACCGGATATTGAGTTATTGTGGTGCCGGGCGGTTTACTGTTTTGATGGAATTACCGGCAAGGGGAGGAGAAATTAAGAATAAAATTCCGAATTTCAATCAATTAGCGATGAAATTTCCGGTTATCTTATTGACGGATTTGGATGCGGATAATTGTGCACCTGAATTAAAGAGAAAATTACTCGGAGGGTTGGAACAGGCGGAGAATTTAGTGTTTAATGTAGCTGTAGATGAAGCTGAAGCCTGGTTAATGGCTGATCGGGATGGATTTGCAAAATATATCTCTGTCGATGTCGATCAGTTACCTTGTGCCGGACTGCAGAAACAAGGAGGAGCAAAAGCCTGTATGGAAATGCAGTTTAGTTGTAAGTCTTCTTATTTTCTGACCCATATTCTGATTCGGGAAAGTTCGGACCAGACGTTGAAAAAACAGTTGATGGCTAAAGGGAAAGCAAGTAAAGGACGGGAATACAATACGGCAATTCTGCCCTTTATCAATGAGTGCTGGGATATTGAATCGGCTATGAGGAATTCGGATAGTCTGTGTCGTATGGTGGGACGTATAAAAGCGTTATTATAATTTATAGATAGTTTGAATATTAGGTAAAATGTTTAAAAAATATTGGAAATTCTTTGTGATCTTTTGGTCGGTAGTGCTGGTAGGCATTATCGGAGTTTTTGTTTTCTTTTGGTTGATATCGGCCGGGAAATTAGGATTTATGCCTACATTCGAAGAATTGGAGAATCCCAATAATCGGTTTGCTTCCGAAGTTTATTTTGCCGACGGGCCTATCATGAACCGTTATTTTGAGAAGGAGAACCGGAAATATATCGAATACCGGGAAATTCCACAATCTGTGATCGATGCGTTGATCGCTACCGAAGATGTCCGTTTTTACGATCATAGCGGAGTCGATGTGAGGGGATTGTTCCGGGTAGCTAAGGGATTACTTACGGCTAATACTTCGGCCGGAGGTGGAAGTACCATCAGTCAGCAATTGGCGAAAATGCTCTTTCCCCGTGAATCCGATTTGAATGTGTTTGAATTGGCGATTCGTAAATTCCGGGAATGGGTGATTGCAGTACGTTTGGAAAAAAGCTATACGAAAGAAGAAATTCTGACCATGTATCTCAACAAATATGATTTTCTGAATCTGGCTGTAGGAATCAGTTCGGCTGCAGATATTTATTTCCAGGTTCCCTTGGATTCGTTGAAAGTCGAACAGGCGGCTATGTTGATCGGGATGGCTAAGAATTCTTCTTACTATAATCCGGTCCGTCGTCCTGAGCTCACTCTAAATCGCCGGAATGTCGTTTTATCTCAAATGTATAAATACGATAAAATCACCCGCGAAGAGTGTGATTCTTTAAAGAAGTTACCTTTGGGATTGAATTTTAAACGGGTCGATCATAAAGAAGGATTAGCAACTTATTTCCGGGAATATCTTCGTTTGTTTATGACTGCGAATAAGCCCGATAGAAAACGTTACAGAGATTTATCACAGTTCAGGCTGGATTCGGTTGCCTGGAAAACCAATCCTTTGTATGGGTGGTGTAAAAAGAATGTAAAAGTAGACGGTTCGCATTATGATCTGTATTCCGATGGATTGAAAATCTATACGACTCTGGATTCCCGGATGCAGAAATATGCTGAAGAAGCCGTACGCGAGCATCTTTCCCGGGATTTACAGCCTTTATTCGATAAAGAAAAAGTGAAAAAACACCGTCCTCCTTTTTCTAACGACATGACACCCACCGAAATTGAGGAGGTGTTGGACCGTTCTATCCGTCAGTCCGAGCGTTACCGGGTACTGAGTAAGCAGGGGATGAGTTTCAAGGAAATCCGGAAAACATTTGACCAGCCTTTGAAAATGCAGGTATTTACCTGGAACGGTATCCGGGATACAGTGATGACGCCCTTGGATTCTATCAAACATTATAAATCATTTTTCCGCTCAGGATTTATGGTCATGCAGCCTCAGACAGGTTATATCAAAGCTTATGTCGGCGGACCGGATTACCGTTATTTTATGTACGATATGGTGAGTGCCGGAAAGCGACAGGTCGGTTCCACCATCAAACCGATCTTATATACCCTGGCTATGCAGGAAGGTCTCGGGCCTTGTGATAAAGTGCCGAATATTCCCCAAACCTTTATCCTTCCGACAGGTGAACCCTGGTCGGCACGGGGAGGTACGAAACGTCAGGGAGAAATGGTTACTTTACGTTGGGGATTGGCCAATTCGGAGAATAATATTTCGGCTTGGGTATTGAAACAATTTACTCCCGAAGCTGTTGCTCAAATGGCCCATAAGATGGGGATTACCAGTTTTATCGATCCGGTACCTTCTGTATTTTTAGGTACTGCTGAAATTACGGTAAAAGAAATGGTGGCTGCTTACTCGATTTTTGCGAATAAGGGTGTATACAATTCTCCGCTGCCTGTCTATCGGATTGAAGATAAATATGGGAATGTACTTCAGGAATTCCGTCCCGAATCCCGGGAAGTCATCACTGAGAATACGGCTTATCTGATGTGTAATTTGCTGGAAGGCGTAGTGACTGGCGGGACAGGTGTCCGTTTGCGTTATAAATATAAACTGATGAATCCGATGGGGGGAAAGACCGGTACCACCCAAAAGCATGCCGATGGTTGGTTTATGGGTGTTACTCCCGACTTGGTCGGTGGCGTTTGGGTTGGAGCAGAAGATCGTTCCATCCATTTCCAAAATCTGGCTAATGGACAGGGAGCTAGTATGGCCTTACCTATTTGGGCTAAATTTTTGCTGAAAGCTTATGCCGATCCCCGATTGAAAATGTCCGACCGTCCTTTCGACCGTCCTGCCGGAATCAATAAGCGTCTGGATTGTGATGAGACGATTTCCGAGGCAGAAGTGAAAGAAATAAATAACGGTATCCGGGAAGATGAGGAAGAATTTTATTAATCGGATTATAAGTTGATATGGTAAAGTCGAAAACAATATATGTGTGCCAGAATTGCGGGGCGAAAGAGACTAAGTGGACCGGGCGTTGTAATGTTTGCGGCGAATGGAATAGTTTTGTGGAAGAAGTCGAGGTAACTTCGAAAAGCCGGGGGAATGCAGTAATAGGTAATCCTTCCTCCAAAGCGTTGCGTTTGTCTGAGATCAAAGTGAATGCAGATGTTCGGATGGATACCGGAGATAACGAGCTGAACCGGGTATTGGGAGGAGGTATGGTTCCGGGATCGATGATTCTGTTAGGTGGTGAACCGGGTATCGGTAAATCGACTTTAGTATTGCAGTTCGCTCTTCATAACCGTTGTGGAAAAGTGTTGTATGTATCCGGTGAAGAAAGTATTTCGCAAATAAAGATGAGAGCTCAGCGTTTAGGAGCCGAAAACGACGAATGTCTGTTCCTTTCCGGAAATTCTTTGGAAATGGTCTTGCAGCATGCACGTGCTATTTTGCCCGATTTATTGATTATCGATTCGATACAGACTTTAGCTACCGAAGCTGTAGACTCTATTCCCGGTAGTCTGTCTCAGATTCGTGAATGTACCAATACCTTACTCCGTTTTAGCAAAGAAAATACGATTTCTACTATATTGATCGGCCATATTACGAAAGACGGCCAATTGGCCGGTCCTAAGATATTGGAACATATGGTGGATACTGTTCTGCAATTTGAAGGTGATCAGCAATATATGTACCGTATTTTACGTTCGATGAAGAACCGGTTCGGTTCGACTTCCGAAATCGGGATTTATGAAATGTTGCAATCAGGATTGAGGCAGGTCACCAATCCTTCCGAACTACTTTTGTCCAATCATGATCAGGAATTGAGTGGAATAGCGGTTTCTGCTACTGTAGAGGGCGTGAGACCGATTTTATTGGAAGTACAGTCTTTGGTGTCGACAGCCGCTTACGGAGTTCCTCAGCGCTCTGCTACGGGCTTTGATTCGCGTCGCTTGAATATGCTATTGGCAGTGCTCGAAAAACGGGTCGGTTTTAAATTGGCTGCTAAAGATGTTTTCTTGAATATTGCCGGTGGTATCCGGGTGAGTGATCCGGCACTGGATTTAGCCGTAGTCATGGCTGTTTTGTCGTCGAATATCGATGCAGCTCTTCCGGCAGATACGGTTTTTGCCGGAGAGGTCGGGCTTTCAGGTGAGATTCGGGCTGTCAGTCGCATCGAACAGCGGATATCGGAAGCTGAAAAACTAGGTTTTAAACGAATCTTTGTGCCCTTGGGAAATAAAAAAGGATTTACCCGCAAAGCGACTCATATCGAAGTGGCATTCGTTTCCAGAATAGCGGACATCTGCCGCAGTCTGTTCGGGTGATTCGGGAAAGTTCAGCGATCACAGCGATCATCTGCCCTGAAGCGGGAATAAGCGAAATGTTTTACAAAAATTGCAGATCTACCGAAGACCTGTCCTAATAAATATCCCTCAGATCAAACGATCCGAGGAATATTTATTAAATGTCATTATACCTATTGCGTAGGCATCGAGCTTATCCCATATATGACTTTCGTTATTTGGAAATTATTGGGGGCAGCCCAATAATCCGGCCAAGCTTGTCTGTATGTTTCGAGTTGTTCGTCAGGAACATATATTCTATAGCTGGCATTGGTGACTGTCCAGCCGTCTGCTACGGGAAAAGCACCTTTCCCCAAGGTAGCCGGAGTCTCATCCGGACATAAGATCGTTTCCAATGCAGAACATCGATTGAATGCATTTGTACCGATTCTTTCGAGTTGTGTTCCGAGAATTACTTTTTTCAATGATGAACATTGACTGAAAGCTTTATCATCAATCACGGTAACTGCATCGGGAATTGTGATCTCTTCCAAGAGAGAACAATTTATAAAAGTATTATTAGATATTCTTTTTAGTGATTCCGGCAATTTGATATTTTGTAATTTAGAGCATTGCTCAAATGTATTGGAGGGTAATTCTTCAATATTGGCCTGAATATCGGCCGAAATCAATTCGGCGCATTTACTAAATACAGCCCTATCCAATGAGACAACACTTTTCGGTATGGTAATTCGGGTCAGTTTTGAATACCCGAAACAAGTATTTCCAATTGATTTTAAAGTATTCGGTAATTCAATTGTTTCTATGCTGCTCTGCTGAAAAGCGACACCCTCTATTATCTCGATCCCTGAAGGTAAGACAATGCTTATTATTTGGTCTTCATAGAGGAATGCACCGTCGTTCACCCGTTCGACCGTTCCGGTATAAGCCCATTTACCCTCTTTGGTATTTTTGTCGTATGTACATTGCTCGTCAAGAAACGTGCAGTTTTTACCCCCGAAACGAGGGCCATATGCACCATTATTCCACCCAAGTTGTTGGTGTGCCGTATATTCGATATACTTCATCTGTTTGACAACCAGTTTTCGCATTATGGTGCGTTCGTCGTCTGAAGCGAATACCAGTATCCCGCTTTCCGGTTCGCTGATCGCTGCCGGATCGTCGGGAGCGGAAACAGAGATTTTCTTACCGGTTTTATCTACCGTGACCTTGTATCCGCTGTGCGAAATGCATGCGATGGAAATTTGTGCGTTCAAAGGATTCGTCAATTCGTAGTTTACTACTGCCGTTGTACCTGCGCTACAGTAAACCGTCATCTCTTTCACTTTGTCGGTTCCCGAGACGAACAAAAGGTCGAATTTGTCTTTGTAGTAAGGCAGTTTTATCTGTTCGCCGTTTTCAGACAGTGTCAGAACGAGATAATCCGGATCGGAATTGTCAACATCGCTGAACATCGAATCTCCGTTTTGGCCGGGATCGCCCGTAGCCCGATCCAGTTTAGTCCACATTTGTCCCCCGTCGTAAGAGATATACCAATAACCGTCTTCCCTGATCTCCAACTTAGGGGTGATGCCGTTATCGCCTTTGTTTCCGTTATCGCCTTTGAGGGATTCCAGCCATTCTTCTTCGGTGCCCCGATAACCATTTTCGACCGCCAGTTCATAGGCCGATTTGCCGTCGTTGCCATTACTTCCGTTGAGCGATGCAAGCCATGCTTCGAGCGTGCCCCGGTAGCCTTTCTCGACTGCCAGTTCGTAGGCCGATTTGCCGGCCATACCTTGTGCCATGACCCGATCCCCACGGTCGTCCGTCAGCCATTCACCGTCGAACGTCCAATAATAGATGCCGCCATCCTGTTTGATCCCGATCACCGGCGCCGTACCTTGCTGGCCGTCTTTTCCGTGGTATATCGTTACAGGACCGCTTTTGATGAAGGTGATCGTGTAGCCGATCGTTTTCCCGTTTTCTACTACCGGGGTTACACCGGTCACGTAATCGTTGCCCTGCAATGCTTCTACGATCAGTTGAAGGGAGGTTATATTGGTGTTCATCCGGCTGCACAACTCTTCGAGCGCGGCCAGACGCGAATCTATATACTCGCTCTTGTTCCATATGGCGATTTCGTCGTACTCCGTACAGGAAATCAACGACAATAAGCCAAAAATCATACAAGTTATTATCTTCTTCATGACATTTCCAGATTAAAAATTAATTCCCATTCTAACGATGAAACAGTGGTTCCTGACATGTTTGTATCCTACTTTGTGGTTATCTTCCCCGTACATCGTGTCGGTTTTGTCGATATCGATAAGTCCTGTATGGTAATCCGCTCCGATAATGAAGCGACCGAACGCAGCATCGACCCCGCACGAAACGCCCATGTCGTGGCGTGAAAATCCACCTTCCTTTTTAAAGATGGAGATTTTTTCATCTTCAACCTCACGTTTCCCGCCTATACCGACTGCGTAATATAATCCTGCGAACGGTATAAATGCAAAGTGTTTTCCTAACGCGACGGTGTAGTCGATACCCACAGGGATCTGTATGTAATTCATCGTGGTACGACTGTCGTCGAATCCGTTGACTTCGTATCCTTTGTTTATAAAGCTCACTCCTGTTCGCAGGTAGAACGGCAGTTGCCGGCTGAGCCTGACCCGGTCGGTTACGCCGATTTCGTAACCCGGTTTTGCCGATGAGGTCAGTCCGTAAGAGGTGATCCACGAGGTACAGTATCCAGCGTGTACACCGACGGTATTTGCCGGATACGAACGTACCGGCTTTACATCGACGGTTGTCGGTGTCGATGTTGCAGGAGGGGCTATTTCCTTATCCGCAGGTGCTTGGGACAGGATAGTTTGTAAAGACTCGGTGTTTTCGGCTTTGTATGATGGAGCCGCTTCAGCTTGTTTTTCGCAGTTTTTCTCTACGACATGCAGATAGAGCGTGATATTGACGCTGTTGCGCAGATCGGGAAAGAAGTGCTCCAACATATAATTATACGGTTTACCTTTCTGCAAATCCATCAACTGCTTTTTACGGCCGTCGACGATGTGTCCCTTGTCATCGTAAATCCATAGCGGAGTATGGTCGAGAATGTCCAATACTTCGTTACGTCCTGCCATGTCGGATGCTACGACTTGCTCCCGTAGCATGTTCCATGCGACACCTTCGGCGTGATGTTCGATCAGATGGGGAGGAACGTTTCCTTCGCGGACAAGATAGGCTTTCAGCTCTTCCGCCCGCCGGGCCGCCAATTGTTCGTTTGCCTGCACCGCTCCGTCGGGAGAGGCATATGAACGGATGACGATCTTTTCTACACGGTCGTTTTTTAATGTCGCGCCGATCGAATTTAAGAAATACTCCAGCTGTGACCGATTGTCCCGGAATGAAGGATCGACATTACGGTACCCGCGGCGATAATAGATTTTTATAGAATCCGCCGCTTCCTGTGCCTGCACGCTTCCAATGGTCAATGCACAGGTAAATAGAAAGAATAAGATTTTTTTCATTCGACATTCAAATATCATCGGATTAATACTTCTAACCAACGATAAACTTGGATGTTATCCTTTGTATCTATCTTGTTTAAACGTTCCTCTGAACGCCTCGGACGAATAATACATGGTATAAAACCATATAACGGCACATATGGGCAATCATAATTCTTTGATTATAAAAATATTATATATTAATCTTGTACATATACTAAAAACGATATAAATTTGTAGTTGAAAACCAACGTTTTAATCAACGTATAAACACATAAAGGAGGATAGTTATGGCGGCTTTCTGTCAAATCGAGCGGGAATCCGGTGATATACCCGAATTTCCGTCATTTCTTAAGCATTGATTTGTTTGTTTTTAAATCGACTGATTCTAAGTTGTTCTTTTTTGTCCAGCGCCTTCTGGACAGATGGGTATTTCATCCTGAATTTGGCAAATGTATCGCGCGAAAGATCGAAATGTTTGCAAATATCGCTTATGGACTTCCCCTTATTAAGCATCGTAATAACGACCTGTCGATTCTTGATCAGTACGTTCATCTTGGTATAGCTACCGTGGCGCCGTCCCAAAACCATTCCCTCCGCACGCCGTAGTGCCAACGCTTCGCGTGTACGCATAGAGATAAGGTTACGTTCGATCTCCGCCACCAGTCCGAAAGCGAAACACAGAACTTTGCTGTTGATCGTGTTGTCGAACGAGTAGCCTTCCTTGGTCGTATAAAGATTTATTCCCCTTTCCAGACATTTGCCCATAATCGCCATGATATCCGTGAGCGTCCGGCTCAGACGCGAAATTTCCGTGACGATCAGTGTATCGTCTCGTTTAAGTCGGCGTAACAGTACGCCCAGTTTGCGGTCGCGTTCGCTCTTTTTGCCGCTGGCAACTTCTGTGACCCAATGATTGACGATGAGTTGTTTACTTTCGGCAAAACGCCTGATTTCATCCTGCTGGTTGGCCGGATGTTGTTTTTCCGTGCTGACACGTAGATAACCTATTATCATGATATTAATAATTTTAACTGAGGCAACATCACCTCGTCCGGTAAAGGTAGTTGTATGCTACGGGTTTCAGCCTACTGCGTTAAATGAAACTTGTCCTCGGTACGGGCCTGCAAATTATCCATGTCTCATCTTATCTTGTCGTTGGGGATCTTGGTATAAATCTGCGTGGTGGTGATATGCTTTATGATCGAGTATCTTCGATATCGTTTCGATGGGAACGCCTTGCGACAGACAGACCGAAATGGCGAACTACCCATACGTCCGGGGAAGGCTGGATAAACATCCTCCCTTTCCCGGACTGTCGTATGAACCAGCAAATGCAGTTTCTTCAGTGTGTGGAAAACCGTAGAGGAATGAAGTCCCCGGACAGTGGACAGGTAAATGATGAATTTCTCTGCGAAATCGTACATTTAGGGTAAATATGTATATAAACACCTAAAGTTGTTAAAGCGATAATTAGCCACCCGTTCTGTTTGTTTTTGCTTAATACACAGCAATAAAGTGAAGAAAAATTGCAGGCTTTTATTCATTTTATCAGATGATTCCAGGATAAAATGAAGGTCTGTTCCTGAAATTTTTTTACCATTAGTAAATGAGATGAAAATGAAATTCGCTTCATATAAATAAACTTTTGAAAATCGCTCATTTTCGGTGTCATACCGATTATTCGGATAATGGGGATTCGATTTATAAATTTCGGGATGATTTTTCTTCAAATTTTCTACAATATCGTTTATCACTTTTGTCGGAAAAAACAGAAATTATATGATTCGATTACTTTTTTCTTTCTATGCAATCTGTTGTACTTCTGTGCTGTATGGTCAGAATCCTACCCGAAGTTTGCCTTACTACATCGAAACCGCCAGGAATAACAGTCCGCTTATCCGGGATTATCACAACCAGATAGCAATCCAGCAGAATGAATTGCAACGGTTGAAAGCTTTTTACACTCGTTCCAGGGTAGAGTTGAATGGGGATTATCTGTTTGTTCCTATCATTGTCCGGGAAGATGGAAAAACTTCATTCAAATGGAATGCAAAGGACGCAACCGACTATTATGGCTATGACTTGGGAGAAAGCAGCGGTAGTTTACATGCCGGGATTAATTGGACTCAGCCTTTACTTGGAAATAAAATTTATAAAACAGCTAAAGAACAGGCGCAAGTCAATACGGATATTTTAAACGATAATATCCGTATGGAAAAACATCAATTAGAACGTTCGGTAAAAGAACAGTATATTTTAACAGATTGATTTAGCCGATTCTATAACGGAAACTTTAAACCGTCAAAGAAGTATTGTACAAAAAATGATACAAAGTGGCTCGGTCAGGCAATCGGACTTGCATTTATTAACTATCGAGCAAGCTGCTAACGATGAATTACGGATAGCAGCTCTGCAATCATATCATACTCATTTGATGGATTTGAATATATTGTGTGGAATAAAAGATACGGCAAAGGTCGATTTAGAACACATAGATTTACAACCCGATCTATCGTCCGATATGCTTTCTTCGTTTTGGGAACGATATCGGCTGGATAGCTTGAACACCGTAGCGTCACTAAATACATTCCATTCGCAATACAAGCCGCAACTTAATTTATTTGTTAACGGAGGATTGCAAATCGGCGAATTTGCTTATGCCTATAAGCATTTTGGATGGAGTGCCGGTTTAACATTCTCCTGGACTTTATTCGATGGGAAACAAAAACGCTGGAAAGAACGGCAAACCCGGGTACAACTGAATACTATTGAAACATATAAAGTGAATTTTCAGAATCAGAATCATTTACGTATACAGCAATATTTAACAGAAATACAACGCTATGATAAACGTAAGGCCTTGTTACGTAAACAATCGGCTGAATATGAAGCTCTATTAGCCGATTATCGAAAAGAAATTCAAGCCGGACAATTGTCTGTCATCGACTATATTACTGTACTTAAAAGTAAGATACAGGTGGAAAAAAATTATCTCCTGTTACAGACTAACCGGCAATTGTTAGTGGCAGCTTTTAATTATTGGAATTGGTAATTATGAATAATGGATTAGTCATGAGATATTTTATTTTATTTTTCGCATTACTCGGTATAGCCGGATGCAATCACCGATCGGTTTCCAATGAAAATATTACTGAAGATAAACCTGAAACTGCTGTGACGTTAACCCATATTACCTTTGGAAAAATACGGAATAATGTGATTTTATCTGCAACAACGGTTTATCAGAATAAATCGGTAATCTCCTCCCCGATTGCAGGATTCATAACAACGGAATGTGTTCGGCCCGGGAGCATTGTAGAGGCTGGGCAACCGGTTTTTTATCTTGAAAGTAAGGAGCAACGTGTGCTATCTTCTCCGGATATACAAAAGATCCTTGTTCAAGCAGAAAAGCCAGGCATTGTGCTCGAGGTACAGCAACATAGTGGAAATTTCATTTCCGAAGGTACTGCCTTGTGTACTATCGCTGAAACAGCTAGTTTGGTGTTTGAGCTGCATGTGCCTTACGAGCTACTTAAATTCGTTATTCCAGGAAAAAAATGCACATTGATTTTACCCGATGGCAAGCAATTAGAGGCGACCATAGAAGTGCCTCTTGTTACGATGAACGTTGTTTCACAATCGCTACGGATTGTAGCCCGTGCACGGTCTCCTTTTCTGCCTGAAGGAATGAATGTCAAAGTTTTGATCCCGACCGACGAAAATCCCGACCGGCAAGAAATGATATTACCCAAAAATGCCGTGCAAAGCAATGAACAGCTCACAGCACATTGGATTATGAAACTAGTGAACGATAGTTTAGCTGTCAAAGTCCCCGTAGAAGTGGGCAATTCCGATACCGGTCATATTGAAATTAGAGCTTCCTCCCTTCTCCCTTCCGATCGTATTGTTTTGACCGGCAGCTATGCACTCGAGGATAGTAGCCGTGTAGTAATCGTTAAGTAAATGTCACTATGAATGTCATATCTAAGAAAAGTTTCTATCAGTTCTACAGTAAACCTATTTTGTTTACCGGACTTTTGTTGCTGCTTGCCGGCATATTCTGTTTCATACAGATGCAGACAAACCTGTTTCCTGAAGTTTTATTTCCCCGTATAACGGTGATTGCCGATGCCGGACAACAACCGGTAGACCGGATGATGATTACCGTAACCAAACCTTTGGAAAGTGCTGTAAAGAAGGTGCAGGGGGTCTCTGTCGTTAAAAGTAGTACCAGCCGTGGAAGTTGTGTTATCGATGTTTATTTTAACTGGGGAATGGATATCTATTCCTTAAAAATGCAGTTGGAAAACCGTATCAATGAAATGAAAGGATTCCTGCCTGTCGGTACGGTTATTTCAACCGAAGCTATGAATCAATCTTTGTTTCCGGTGTACGGTTATACGTTGGAAAGTGAAACACACGGCCGTATTGCTTTGCGTGATGTTGCGAATTTAGTGGTTCGACCGATGTTTTCACAGGTACAGGGAATCAGTAATGTCGTCGTACGCGGAGGAAAAGCCAAGGAATTCGTTATCGAACCGGATGCTTCGAAAATGTCGTCGTTGAGTATTACTCCGGCAAAAATTAAAGCAATCTTTGAACAGACCAACTTTGTGTCGGGTAATGGTTATGTGAGCGATTATAATCGGTTGTACCTGACTTTGACCGATACCCGGGTGAATGACCTGGAGGAATTGAGGAATACGATTGTTGGTAATGATGGAACCCGGATCGTCCGTTTACGGGATATTGCAAAGGTGGAAATTCGTGAACAACAAGAATTTCTTAAAATCAATGCTGACGGTCAGGATGCTGTTTTGGTAGATTTGGTCAAACAACCGGGTATTGACCTGATTGAGTTTGCCCGGTATGTCGAAAGTAAGGCAGAGGATATCAGAAAACAGTTACCCGAGGGATATACACTGAAACCTTATTATAACCAGAGTACTTTCGTTGGCGATAGCATTCAAAGTGTGCTGAAGACTATTTATGAAGGCCTGTTTCTTGCTATTGCCGTCATGATTCTCTTCCTGCGTTCGTGGCGGGCCAGTCTGGCCGTGATGCTGACTATTCCGGTTACCGTCTCTTTCAGCATCCTTTTGTGTTATTGGGTGGGTATAACGATTAATGTCATGTCATTGGGAGCGATGGCAGCATCTGTCGGATTAATTATCGACGATGCTATTGTAATTATCGAACAAATTTACCGGGAACATGAGGAACACCCCGGTATAGACCGTTGCTCTGCTGTTCGTGGGGCTATCGCTGGTTTGTTTCCGGCAATGGTTGCGTCTTCACTTGCTACCATTGTCATTCACTTCCCTTTTCGGTTAATGAGCGGATTGGCAGGGAGTTTTTTCAGGGAATTGTCCGATACGATGCAGTTGATATTGATTGCTTCGTTTCTTGTCACCTGGTTGTTGTTACCGGTATTGCATCTTGCTATCGGATATAAAGAAAAGCTACATCCCCGAAATTCAGATGTCGGGGAATTTGCGGAAAGGTCTGTACGTAGAGTGCATGGTTTGACGTGGTTATACCGTAAACCGGCGATCGCCGCTGGCTTTACTCTGCTTTTGGCAGGAGCTGGCTGGTATGCCTCTACCCGGCTGGCCTCGGGCTTTTTACCCGATTTAGATGAAGGAACTATCGTGCTCGATTATCATTCTCCTGCCGGAACGGATATTGAGGAAACCGATCGTTTATGCCGGCAAATGGAGAAAATAATTATGGCCCATCCTGATGTAGACACTTATTCCCGTCGTACGGCTCTCGGAATGTCCTTCAAGACACGGCCTGCTAATTTCGGGGATTACTTGATCCAGCTGAAGGAAAATCGCCGAAAGAAAACGCCGGAGGTCATCGGTGATTTACGCCGGCAACTTTCTATGGCTGTACCGGTAATGACTATCGATTTCGGCCAACGTATTTCTGATTTATTGGGAGATTTGATGAGTACTCCTAAGCCCATCGAAGTAAAAATATTCGGTGATGACTATGTCGCTCTGCAACAAATAGCCTCCCAGGCGGAAGGTATTATGCAGCAGATTCCCGGTGTTGTGGATATCGACAACGGTCTTATTCCGGCAGGTGCTTCTCTGGTCTTTTTTCCCGATCGGGAAAAATTATCGCAGTTCGGAATCTCACTGACCGATTTTCAGGAACAGCTGACGGCGTACATCGGAGGGATTCCCCTTTGTCAGGCAACTGATGTGATCGAGCCCAATCCGGCTCAGCTTGCTATGACCGGAGGATTACAAATCGGTTCGGTTCAGGATGGAGAACAAATGCGCCGTATCCTTCTACGCTTTACCGATTTTGCAGATAATTCCCCTGAAAAATTGAAACATCAGCTTATTTTTTTACCGGATGGTAGTACCCGTACACTTGATTCCTTTTGTGATATCCAGGTTGTTCCGGGGGAAATAGAACGACGGCGGGAAGATTTGAAGAGCAATATCACCCTGACTGCCCGTTTGGAAAATCGGGATTTAGGAAATACCATACACGACCTTCAACAGGCTTTTTCCCAAAAGTTGTCATTGCCTGCCGGATACAGTGTGACTTATGGAGGAGCTTATTCTGCACAAAAACAGTCGTTTCGTGAGCTGATGCTGATTCTTTGCCTTGCTACCTTGCTTGTTCTTTCAGTACTGATGTTTTTGTTTCGGGAATGGAAAATTTCGATAGCCATTTTATTTATCTCCCTGATGGGTATTTGTGGTTGTTTGCTGGCTCTGTGGATTACAGGTATTCCTTTGAATGTAAGCAGTTATACAGGTATTATCATGGTCGTGGGTATACTTGCAGAAAATTCTATCTTTACCGTTCATCAGTATCGGATGAACCGCAGGCTGGGTGGTCGTATATCGGAATCGGTCGATTATGCTATCGCCTTACGTATCCGGCCGAAGCTGATGACAGCTGTCGGAGCTATTCTCGCTTTGATGCCTTTGGCACTCGGTTTGGGTATGGGGGCACAGATGCAACAACCTTTGGCTGTCGCTGTTATTGGAGGTTTTATCGTGGGATTACCTTTATTGTTATTAGTTTTACCCGGTTTGATGCTCTTCATATACAAAAATAATACGAAAGTTCTTGCTAATAGCTAATTTTGTGATATTAAAACAGCTATTTCTTATGTGGAAATATTATGCATTATTATCGGCTCTTTTTGCAGCTCTGACAGCTCTTTTTGCGAAAATCGGTGTCAGGGGGATCAATTCCGATTTGGCAACCGGTATACGTACTGTTGTCATTCTGTTGATAACTTGGGGTATCGTTCTATGCGGAGGCCATATGGGAGAAATAAAGGATATCGGGCGGCATGCCTGGATTTTTCTGATACTTTCAGGTATTGCTACCGGTCTTTCCTGGTTGTTCTATTTCAAGGCACTGCAAAGTGGAGAAGTATCGCGCGTCGCTCCGATAGATAAACTTAGTGTTGTGATTACCATTTGTTTGTCCTTTGTTCTGTTGAAAGAACCTGTCAGTATGAGGGTTATTATCGGGGCATTACTCATTACAGGTGGAAGTATAGTTATACTTATCAAATGAAATTGTTGATTATTGAAGACGAACAGGATTTGTCGAACAGCATCATGACTTATCTTAGTTCTGAAAATTATCTGTGCGAACAGGCTTTTACTTACGCCGATGCTAAAATGAAAGTCGGTTTGTACGATTATGATTGTATTGTACTGGATCTGATGTTGCCCGGTGGAAACGGACTCGATATCCTCCAGGATATTCGTAACCGGAAGAATCCCGTAGGGATCATTATCGTCTCTGCTAAAGATGCTTTGGACGACAAGGTGAAAGGATTGGAAATCGGTGCCGACGATTATCTTGCGAAACCTTTTCATTTGCCGGAACTCAGTATGCGTATTTATGCTATTATCCGTAGAAAAGAATTCTCGGCAAATAACTTGTTGCAAAGTAATGGGGTCAGCATAGACCTGCTTAGTAAATCCGTCGATGTAAATGATCAGACTGTTGTACTGACACGGACAGAGTATGAACTGTTACTTTTCCTGATAGGTAATAAGAATAGAGTGATTTCCAAAGGGGCTATGGCCGAACATTTGAGCGGCGATATGGCCGATATGCTGGATGACCATGACTTTGTCTACACACATATCAAAAATCTGAAAGCCAAATTAGCAGAGGCGGGATGCAGGGATTGCATTAAAAATATTTATGGGGCTGGTTATAAATGGATAGAGTAATGAACAAAAGAAGTCTTCTGAATAAAACTCTTACACAGTTTATCGTCTGTATCGCTGTTCTTTTAATCCTGACGACACCATTGTTTTATCTGCTTACAAAATACTATTATGCAGAAGACATGATAGATATTATTGAAGCTGTTAAATTGGGAAAACCGATACCGGCACTCGATTTGGAACAGGATATCATGCACGGCATAATGATCCAGTTCGCTCTGATTACCGGAGTTTTAGGTATTGCCATTGTCTTTACGGTTCGCTTTATTTCCAGACGTTTGTGGAAACCCTTTGACGAGACCTTGAAACAAATCGAAGCGTTCCGCCTGGAAAACGGGAAGGTACCGGTCTTGCCGGATAGCGACGTGAGAGAGTTTGCCAGATTGAACCATACACTAAATTCACTCATGGAAAATAGCCTGAAAAGCTATCATACTCAAAAAGAATTTACAGAAAATGCTTCACATGAACTTCAAACGCCTTTGGCTGTTTTTCAGAGTAAACTCGATAATTTACTTCAACAACCTGATCTGACAGAACAACAGGCAGAAATGATTCTGGGGTTATACGAAGTATCTGCCCGCTTGTCCCGGTTAAACCGAAATCTGCTCCTGCTCGCCAAAATCGATAATAACCAATATGCACGTCTCGAGCCGATAGATATCGTCACTGTTGTATCTGAACTGTTACCCTATCTGGAAAATCTTTCAGGGAAGATAATCATTCGTAAGAATTTTGAGATTCCGGTCCTGATGGTTAGGGCGAATAAAGTATTATTGGAAAGCATGATCAATAATTTGGTTGTGAATGCTGTTCGGTATAATAAACTGGATGGAGGAATAACTATTGCTCTGAAAGATAGACAGTTGGTTGTGTCAAACACTTCCGATGAACAGCCGTTGGATAGCAATCTGATATTTAATCGTTTTTATCGTCCCTCTGAAAAGATCAAAGGAAATGGATTGGGCTTAGCCATAGTAAAGGCTATCTGTGATTATCATGACTGGCAAATTATATATAGTTATGAAGAAGGCCGGCATATTTTTACCGTACGGTTTTGAATCTTCAAAATTTCTCCAAAATCAGTCGCTACTTTTACTGCCATAGAAATTGGATAACTATGGTAAAGCGTTTTTATTTCAAGAGATTGAAGTCCGGATATTCCGGCATCGGATGTACAATTTCCCTGCTGTTCTGTTTTCAATTTGCAGGTTTGGCCCAGGATTCATTGAAGTACGATCCGGCCGGTAATATCGGTTTTCATAAAAAATCCTTCTTCCGGAAAGGGATGAATACCGTCCTTTCCTCAAAAACTTATCAGATGACTTATATCGGTTTACCTTTGATTGTGGGAGGATTGATTGTAAAGAGTGAAGACGACCATTTCCGACGCTTGAGAAACGATTATATGCCGTCCTTTAGCCGGCATTACGATGATTATATGCAGTATCTGCCGGCAGCCGTTATGCTTGGTATGAAGATCGGAGGGATAGAAAGCCGCAGTTCATGGAGCAGAATGTTGGTGTCGGACGCTTTTTCGGCAATTTTGATGGGTAGTGTTGTAAATACTTTGAAACGAACGACTTTGGTTACTCGTCCCGATGGTTCCGACAGGCATTCTTTCCCTTCGGGACATACGGCTACGGCTTTTATGACCGCTACTATGCTCAACAAGGAATATGGGTATAAGAGCCCATGGATAGGGATCGGGGCATATACGGTTGCTGCAGGGACCGGTATGATGCGGATGGCTAATAATAAACATTGGCTGAGTGATATTATGGTGGGGGCCGGAGTGGGTGTTTTGACTACAGAAATGGGGTATTTTATCGCTGATTTGATATTCAAAGACAGAGGGATCCGTTCTGTTCAGTATACAGATGAATTCGACCGTCTGAAGGTTCCTTCATTCGTAAGTCTTTACCTGGGATTTAATGTCCCCTTAAGCCATTATGATCTGGACGATGAAACGGTTTTCAAAACATCGTCCGGTAGTACGGCCGGATTTGAAGGGGCTTATTTTTTCAATCCTTATATCGGTTTGGGAGGACGTTTTGCCATTTCCAATACGGCTGTTATCGTCAATGATAGTGAAGCTCAAGATAATACATTCGATGCGGTGTCATTGTGTGGCGGACCTTATTTTTCTTATCCTGTTTCTTCCCGTTGGTTAATCGGGAGCAAATTGTTGGCTGGTTACATGCATTACCCGGAATTAAAACTTTCTCATCTGAAAATAAACGATAAGAATGGTTTGTGTTTCGGCAGTGGATTATCTTTGACCTTCAGAGCTCGTGATTATTTTGGCGTCCGTTTCTTTCTGGATTACGATCTGATTCCTCCTCATAGCTCTGCGAGTAAAGAATATATGAATATGTTGACTCTGGGAATATCTTTTGCTGTGACACTATCCCCTATTTAGTCTGTAACTTACATCGATTGGGTATGTGCAAATTGTGTACAAAAAAGAGATTACGATATACATCGTAACCTCTTGATTTTTCATTAAGTGACCTCGGAGGGGCTCGAACCCTCGGCCCATTGATTAAGAGTCAATTGCTCTACCAGCTGAGCTACGAAGTCATCATTTTGTCGCATACGGATAAATTCCGTTTTGCGGGTGCAAATATGCAACAATATTTTTAATTCTGCAAGAATAAACGGAATTAATCTTCTTTGATGTTGTGGTAAACGTTGGTCACGTCATCATCTTCATCCAGTTTGTCCAGAATTTTATCAACTTCTGCTCTTTGTTCAGGGGTCAATTCTTTCGTATCGGTAGGGATACGGGTGAATTCTCCGCTGACGATATCGTATTTATTTTCTTCCAGGTATTTTTGGATATTTCCGTAAGCATCGAACGAGCCATAGAGATTGATTACTCCATCTTCGTCTTCGAAGATTTCATCTACTCCGTAGTCGATCATTTCCAGTTCGAATTCATCCGGATCGAAATTTTCCGGTTTATTGATTTTGAATACACACTTCCGGTCGAACATAAAGTCGAGTGAGCCGGTCGTTCCTAGCGAACCCCCGAACTTGGTAAAGGCATGGCGTACATTCGCCACGGTCCGGGTGTTGTTGTCTGTAGCTGCTTCTACAACGATGGCAATGCCATAAGGTGCATATCCTTCATAAGTGATTTCCTTGTAATCAGAAGTATCTTTAGAGATTGCTCGTTTGATAGCCCGTTCTACATTTTCTTTAGGCATATTTTCAGCCTTGGCATTCTGAATCAGAATACGAAGACGGGTATTGTTTGCTGGGTCGGGGCCACCGGCTTTTACGGCAATATCGATTTCTTTTCCGATTCTGGTAAACGTACGGGCCATATTACCCCATCTTTTCAATTTGCGTGCTTTGCGGTATTCAAACGCTCTTCCCATAATATATTTTATTTAATTCCTTATTTTGTTGATATTTATGAGGCGCAAAGTTATATTATTTCGGTCAAAAAGTGAAAACTAAAAACTAAAAAGTATCTGTTAATCCCAGTTTTTTAGTTTGAGAAGATGATAATCAGAAAATTCACTGCCTGGGTTTTCCAGATAATAGATCATGGCCCGTTTCGTCCGGTGGGGTAATTGGCTGAATAACAGATCTAATTTTTCTTTATTTAATAAGTTATTACACAAGTCTATATAAAGAATATCCCTGCAATGGTTCAAACAAACGGAAGTCAGGTGATTGAATGAACAATACAAAGATTGAAGCTTAGGGCATAAAGAAAGGTCGAGGGTTTCCAAAAGATTATAGGAAACATTCAATTGCATCAACTTTGGATTGGAACTGAGATCCAGGGTTTGTAAATTATTGGAATTGCAATGCAACTCTTCCAATGCCGGACATGAGGAAAGATCCAGTTCCTTCAATTCATTGATCGAACAGTTCAGATATTCCAAAGAAGGACAATGTTCGAGTTGTAAATCGACTAAATTTAACCGGCTGACATTCAGATTTGAAATCCGGTGGCCTGAAATTTTGATATGAAACAGTCCTTCTTGCTGATAGTGATGGACGATGTTGAAGTATTGTTTTTCTTTCAGAATTGAACTTGTTCCGTCTCCCCAGTCTATAGACAGATCACTGGCATATATTCCTGCCTTAAAGGGGATATTTGCATAGCTGATAAAGTGGATGTGGAATTCTTCCGCACTAATATTCATTTTAATCGTAGTTTAGTTCTAAAAAAAGCGTGTTCCGAGTGTCTGTCAGAAGGGTACCGCCAAGCACCTAAAAGCAAAACACAACAGCCCACGCTTATGCATGAACATTACATTTTATTCTTGCTTTTGTTCAAAATTGGCGGTTTCTCTGACAAGAATAAAATAACGACTAAATTCTATATTTCCCTTCTCTAAGGAATGTGACAAACATAATAAAAAATAAGAATTAAATAATCGTCTGTAACCTATTTCTGCATTTTTATGGACTGTTGTTTTGCTTTTAGTCTTTATTCATAAATTCATAATTACGCGTACATACACTGTTTTATTTGTTTAATGTAAAATATATATCTTGATTTAGCTAGTTATTTCGTATCAAAACTATATTAAACTTCCGAGAACTTTTGTGTTATAATCGTTTTTATTTCAGAAAATAACAGAAATCGCTTTCTGAAACTTTTCATACTTACAGGCGTTAAAAAATAAAAAGTCGATATGGCAGTTTCTGTATCCTTAAAAAAATTGGCTGAAATACTTGGGTTGGCTCCTTCTACCGTTTCGCGTGCACTGAAGGGGCATCCGGATATTAGCCGGGCTACTCAGGAAAGGGTGAGGGCTTTGGCACAGGAATTGCACTATAAACCTAGTGCGTTGGCATTGAGTCTGAGAAATAAAAGATCTAACTCGATCGCTATGCTGGTTCCTTTTTTAGGAAATTATTTTTATGCCTGTGCTGTGAGTAGTGTGATTCGTTCTGCATATTCATCGGGGTATAAGGTGATTGTGTTTGAAAATGGAGAGGATTATGAACAAGAGGTAAAGATCTGTCAGTTTCTCCAGAAATCCGGGATCGATGGCTTGGTAGTTGCGCCTGCCAGGACGACGAATGACCTGGATCATTTTGTGAAATTGCAGCATGAGGGGATTCCGATGGTGTTTTTCGATCGTATAGCTCCCAATCTGGATACCGACCGGGTACTCGAAGATGATTATAAAGGAGCCTGTACGGTGGTCAGACATATGATTGACGGTGGATGCCGGAAGATTGCACATATCGCTTTGCCCCGCCGTTATCTTTGGGCGCAGAAAAGAGAAAAAGGATATTTGCAGGCGTTGAAAGACCGGCATTTGTTCACCGATGAAAAACTGATCGTCGAATGTGAGGATGTGTCGGAAGTTTATAGAATTACCCGGCAATTGGTGTTGCATTCCGGAGTCGATGGTATTTTTGCCGCTAACGATGCCTTTGCCGTGCATGTATTGAGTGTACTTCGGCAGATGAAATGCAGGGTACCGGAAGAAGTTGCTGTATGCGGATATGGTAACGAACCATCGACAGAAGTAACCTTTCCCGCTTTGACTACCGTGAATAAAGATGGGTATCGGGTAGGGAATATCGCTGCCGGTTTGTTGATTCGCCGCATCGAGGATAAAGAGGAGGTCCCGACAGTGACCCGGTTGTTGAAACCCGAATTAATTGTACGGGATTCTACTCTGTCTGTCGATCGGTAATAAATTTATTATATCTTTGATAAGTTAATGATTTACGAATATTGATTCCTTTTATAATTTTATCCCGTATCGTGTGTTGCAGGACAAAAGAATTGCGAATTCCCGATCAACCGGGCCTGTCCCATTTGGCTTCGCCCGTTTTTCTGAAGTCCGATACCACTTGGGTCGATCTGAAGGATTATTTCTTATATCCTGAAAAAATTAAAAAAATTACTCCGTTTGCCGGTGTAAAGTTGTATTGGGACAAAACGGCCTCTACGTTAGGAGTAATTGCCGGGGATTCAGGTGTGTTATTATCCGGGATGAACATCCGTTACGAGGGATATGATTATCAGATTCCGGTGATGCGGCCGAATCCGGATGCCGGTTTTTATATCGGTACCGATGAAGTAAGGGGAGATACGTTTTTTTTACAGAGTACCTCTCCGGTAATAGACTGGGCTGTTTATTTTCAAAATTATAAACTGGCAGAAAATTTCCTTTCCTGTACGGAAAAGAGGGTAGGTATCGTGTTACCCGAAGCTGCCCGTCAGTTGAAGTATGGAGAGTTGAGGATTTGGGCGAGAGATAGTTTCAGTATTTCAAATGCGATTATTATCCCTCTTAGACGAGGCAAATTGATTACCGAAGTCGGGCAATTGAACGATACAGATAAGAGGACTACAGTTATTTATGGTTTGGAAGTGAAAGAGTTGGCCACGCCGGATACCGGGTTCATAGCCGATTCGATGAACCCGGCTTATTCGAATATAGAGGTTGCTGCTATCGGTCAAAAAATGGTAGAAGGTTATTTCAAAGACTTGGGGATAAATACGCTCTATTTGTTTCCGAAAGCTTCGGCTGATAGTTTGTCTGCCGATCTTCGAAAGTTGGAGCTGGAAGCTCGGCGGTGCCGGCTGACCGTTGTCGTAACGGACAGTCTTGCCGGATTAGACCGTTTTGTTTTTGATAAAGCCACTGCGGTTTTTGCCAGGTCGAATACGGGTTTTGAAATTTTAGCACAGGCATTGAATGCTACTTTTCAGGATGCAGAGAATGACTATTTAGGGATTCATTATTCGGGTAACGGCGAAGCTCCGCGTTTTGTCACCCGTACCGATGAATTTTCCCTTTTGCCTGTACAGAGTGAGCGACAGGATACGGTCTATCGGAAATTAGTCCAATTTCTGGCTTTTAATGTGACGATTCCGGGGATTCCTATGATTGGGGAAGGGGATGAAATCGGTTGGCCGAAAAAGGAAGGAATACTTGGGCAGGGGGAGGAATGGACCGACGAACAGCTGAACGTGAAATCGAAGCTGAGTGCTTTAAATCAATTGCGAGGTGAACATATGGCTTTACTCTATGGGGATTTTATCCCCCTTCGGGTGGAAAAGCAAATTTACGCTTATATCCGTTCTTTTTTCGGTAAAAATGTCCTCGTAGTTTTCAACAAAGGCAAAGAAACGGTCTCTTTAAAGCTCGATTTACCGGAGATGAAACGGGAGGAAAACTTCTCTTCCCTATTCGGTAACCGTTTTAGCTATGATAATTCGAAAATAATTCTGGATGTCCCCGCCTATGGAGTCGAGATCATTTATAATTGAATAGTCACCTGGGCGAAAGTTTATAAAGTTCATCGATTTTATAGATGCTTTTTCTTTGGCGAGGTTCTTTTTATTTCCTGACAATATGTGCTGGTATTCGATTGGGTTATGTCTTGAAGTTCCCTTTTGTTCAGCTTCTCTATGTATAAATAATAACATCGACTTAGTGAAAGTTGACAGGATTAGCAACTTGGGTATTGTTGTTTTTGTGTATATTTTAGAAAACGGATAAGGTTCGCTTTTCAGGCTTCCTGAGAAACGAACCGAATCAAAAATAAAGTGATGTTAATCCAATACCCCTTTAATACGGTCTTCGAAAGCTGAGAGTGCTGCTTTGGCTCCTTCTCCCATTGAGATAATAATTTGTTTATAGGGGACGGTGGAAACATCGCCGGCTGCATAGATACCCGGAATGTCGGTCCGGCAATGGGCATCGATGATGATTTCTCCCAGACGATTGGTCGCGACAATTTCTTTAAAAGCACTGCTATTGGCTGCTAGTCCGATTTGTACGAAAATACCGTCCAGGGGGAACAAGCGTTCATTACCCGTTGTCCTGTCTTTTGTGCGAATGCCTGTCACTTTTTCTTTGTCTCCCACCACTTCGGTTGTTTGGGAGTTGACCAGAATTTCTACATTAGGCAGACTTTTCGCTTTTTCCTGTAATACCTGATCGGCTTTTAACTCTTCCAGGAATTCAAAAACAGTTACTTTAGAACAAATTCCCGCCAAATCGATCGCTGCTTCGATTCCTGAATTACCTCCTCCGATGACAGCCACGTGTTTTCCTTTATAAAAAGGACCATCACAGTGGGGGCAAAAAGCTACTCCTTTACCGATATAGTCTGTTTCGCCAGGTACATTCAAACGCCGCCAACTAGCTCCGGTAGCGATAATGATAGCCGGGGCGACAAATTTTTCTCCTCCGGTTACCGAAAGAATTTTTTCTTTTCCGGTATGCTCCATTTTTTCCACTTTCCGATGTTCGAACAGATCGATCGGATAATGTTGAAGATGGGTACGCAGATTATCGGCAAGCTGACTACCTGTCGTGTAAGGAATAGAAATCAGATTTTCGATACCCACGGTTTCTTTCACCTGGCCTCCGATACGCTCGGCAATGATGGCTACTTTCAGTCCTTTTCTGGCCGAATAGATGGCTGCCGAAGAGCCTGCCGGACCACCTCCTACGATCAGGACGTCGTATTTCTTTTCCGGGATTTCCTGGCCGGTATTCTCCGAACCGTAGGTCGCCTCCAATTTTTCAAGGAGTTCTCCGAATTCTCCCCGTCCGACGTGTATGAGCTTACCGTCGGCATATACCGAAGGCACTCCCTGTATATGCAGAGCCTCTACTTCGGCTTGATTTATCGCTCCGTCTACCATTTCGTGTTCTATGTTGTCGTTCAGGATAGCCATCAGATTCAAGGCCTGTACAACATCCGGACAATTCGTACATGTTAAGGATACATAGGTAGTTAACCGGATCGGTCCCTTCAAGGCTGCTATACGTTTCTGTAAGTTCCCGTCGGGTATGTTTTTCCCTTTGCCGTCGCTGTTGAGGATGGCCAATAGTAAAGAAGTGAATTCGTGACCGTTCGGTATGCCCCGGAATTTGATCCTCGTTTTTTGTTCATTTTTCAGCAATTCAAATTCCAGCCCCTCTCCTTCTTCCAGCCGGTAATTGATTTTTTCTGAACAAGAGGCGACATCCTCTAATAGTTCGATCAATTCATTCCGGTTTTCGTGTCGGGGATTAAGCCGGATTAAAAAAGTGTATCGGGAATCCAGCGGTGCAAAAATGGTGCGTAACTGGTCTTTTAATGCTGTTTCTAACATAGCGTATATTTTTTCAGAAGATGATAAAGGGTTTCAATGGCAGGCAGACTTTTCAGCAACCGGTCGGACCATTGAAACCCTGAAATTAGTCCGGGATTAAATTTTACCGACTAAGTCGATACTGGGCTTTAAGGTCGCTTCACCTTTTTTCCATTTAGCCGGGCAAACTTCACCGGTATGAGTGGCTACGAATTGAGCCGCTTCAACTTTTCTTAAAAGTTCGTTCGCGTCCCTCCCGATGTTATTGTCATGAATTTCTACAACTTTGATCTGGCCTTCCGGATTCACGACAAAAGTTCCCCGGTAAGCCATTCCTTCTTCCTCGATCATGACTCCGAACGCACGGCTTAAAGCTCCTGTCGGGTCTGCCAACATCGGATATTTGATTTTACGGATGCTTTCAGAAGCATCGTGCCATGCTTTGTGTACAAAGTGAGAGTCTGTGCTTACAGAGTAGATCTCCACACCCATGGCCTGAAATTGTTCGTACTTTTCAGCCATATCGACCAATTCGGTCGGACAAACAAAAGTGAAGTCGGCCGGATAGAAGAAGAAGATTCCCCATTTACCCTTTACATCTTTGTCGGTTACTGTTTTGAATTGACCGTTTTGAAATGCCTGTACACTGAATTCAGGAAGCTGAGAATTGATAATTGTTTGCATAATCTTTATTTTTAAATTGTTATTGTTTTTTCTTTTCGATACAAAAATATATCAATTATGTCGATAAATAAAATATTTTTGATCGATAGTTTCTATGCTGATATAGATAAACCGAATGAGTGAAAAAGAACCCTTATCTTTGTTGTGATTTTAAATGAAAGTTATGAGAAAGTATATTTTTGAATTGGAGATGAAAGTCCGGGATTATGAGTGTGATTTGCAGGGGGTGGTGAATAATGCCAATTATCAGCATTATATGGAGCATGCCCGTCATGAGTTTTTGGAGCATGCCGGTGCTAATTTCGGGGAATTACATCAGCAAGGTATCGATGCGATGGTGGCCCGGGTCGAGATCGACTATAAAGTGTCTTTGATCAGCGGGAATCGTTTTTCTGTTAAATTGAATATATCCCGGGAAGGGGCTAAGCTGGTGTTTTTAGAAGATATTTATCGGCTGTCGGATGATAAGTTATGTGCCCGTGGCCGGGTGGAATCGATTTGTGTAAAGGATGGGAAATTGACCCGGGGGGAATTATTCGATGAAATCTTTGCCGATTATTTGAAATAATTTTGAAAAAAAACAGCATTTTGTTTGGAGTGAAAGAAAAAAGCACTACTTTTGTACCCGCAATCGAACAAGATCGCACGGGCGCTTAGCTCAGTTGGTTCAGAGCATCTGGTTTACACCCAGAGGGTCGGGGGTTCGAATCCCTCAGC